>CEPX01198284.1_pt1 | contig 57522 bp, 65 predicted proteins | sample 361361 | NCBI WGS metagenome assembly CEPX01 (sample SAMEA2619974, study PRJEB7988) | marine metagenome | biome: marine biome (ENVO:00000447); feature: mesopelagic zone (ENVO:00000213) & marine oxygen minimum zone (ENVO:01000065); material: "saline water (ENVO:00002010), including plankton...
GTTATACTGCCACAGAAGCCATCTGGCTGTATGGTGACTCTGGAAGCATCAGCTTCCAATACCCTATCCATTCAGGTACCTCCGTTTTGCTGGTTAATTTATAGCAAGAAAATGGTATTTTGTCAATGAAAATTTGCGACCCAGCCGGTTGGGTCGCAAATTTTGGCTTATATATTAATGTTTTGGACTTAAAAAAGTGGCTCTACCACTTTTTTTACGTCACCTCCGTCGGCCTTTCCAGAAAGCTCTTTCATCCCATTAGAAAGCCTCGCTTCTAATGGGGCAAGAAGTGGTCATATAAACATTGACTCGATTACTGCTTTCACAGAATTTCCATCCGCCTTGCCTTTTAGTTCAGACATAACTGCACCCATTAGCATTCCCATTTTAGCTTTGTCATCTACTCCAAGCTCTGTTTTTTTGGCTTCAGCTACTTTTCTTATTTCGTCTTCGCCCATCATCTCTGGCATATATCCTTCAAGAACTTTAAGCTCCTCTTCTTCGGTCTCGGCTAAATCCGTTCGCCCTCCTTTATTAAATTGTTCAATAGAATCCTGTCTCTGCTTTGCAGCTCTCTTTATTACCAAGAGAGCTTCGTCGTCAGAAAGCTCTTCGTCGGGCTTTCTTTTTTTGGCTACAAGCTCATTAGTAAAAGCGGCCATAATGCCACGGAGAACTCTTAGCTTAACCTCATGACGCGCTTTCATCGCGTCTCGCATTTCTTCTTTAATTTGGTTTTGTAACATTGTGGGAATTGTAGCAGTCACTGGGGTCAGTGCAACTGCTATACTGTCCAGATGGAATGGGAAAATAATGAGGCAAAAGCAGTAGCCACAAATCTAAATACCGATATAAAAAGAGGTCTGGCTGAGGAAATTGCCAAAGAAAGGCTCATTTTCCATGGGAAAAATGAATTAGTTTCAAAAGAAAGACTTGGAGTATTTAAAAATTTCTTAAAGCAATTTAAAAGCCCACTTGTGTTAATACTTCTTGTGGCTGGTATTGCCACAATTTTTCTTCGTGAGTACTTGGATGCGACAGTTATATTCATAGCTATATTAATAAATGTATCAATAGGCACTTTTCAAGAAGGTCGCGCTTCAAAGGCATTTGAAGCACTAAGCGGCTCGCAAGAAAAACACGCAACCGTAATACGAGATGGAAAAAGAAGAGTAATTCTTTCTAAAGAACTTGTGCCGGGCGATATTGTAGAGCTAACCGGGGGAGCTTATGTCCCAGCTGATGTACGACTAGTTAAGGAGAAAAATCTATCAGTAAACGAAGCGGCTTTTACTGGAGAGTGGGTTGCAGTTAGTAAGGATATAGATGCCATAGAAAAAACAGGTACACCTCTTGCAGAAAGAATGAATATGGCGTGGATGGGAACTTTAGTAGTGAATGGTTTTGGGCGAGGGGTTGTAGTTGAGACAGGAATGAAAACAGAAGTTGGCAAAATCGCACGCCATCTTCACCAGCACGTTGAAAGAAATACCCCGCTTCAGCAAAATGTTCGCTCAATTGCCAGATTCTTACTTTATTTAATCGGAGTGGCTGTAATCGGCATTGTACTCATCGGGCTTCTTCGTGGTGAGGCAATGGGGGAAATGATATTGGTTGCGATTGCAATAGCTGTTGCATCAACGCCTGAAGGTCTTCCTGCTGCGGTAACTATCGTGCTAGCTCTTGGGATGGAGGCAATACTAAAAAAAGGTGGCTTAGTGAGAAATCTTTTAGCGGCGGAGACTTTGGGTTCTACTACCACAATTCTTACAGATAAAACCGGCACTCTGACTGAAGCTAAAATGAAGCTTCATGGTCTGCATACTCTTTGGGGAATGGGAAGAAAAGTAAATGAAGCAAGAAACGATAATGCAGAGCTTCTTCGTATGGCTGTACGCTCATCTGACGCATTTGTTGGGGGGGCGAGAGATGATACGGGGAAAATTAATATCCACGGAAGGCCGATCGAGAAAGCGATAATTACAGCAGGGATCGAGGCTGGACTTACTGAGCACGGTATAGATGAAAGCTGCTCCAGGATGGATCTTCTTCAATTTGAATCAAAAAGACGCTTTGCAGTATCTCTTAACAATTGCAAAGGAGAATCAGAGAACACACTTTATTTTAGCGGTGCTCCCGAAGCACTTTTAAGGAAGTCTCAATATGTCTACGTTGACGGCCATTCAAAAGCTATTACAGAGAGTGAACGTAAAAAATTTCTTGATACACAAAATAAGCTAAGCGCAGATGGACTTCGCTTTATTGCAGTTGCTACAAAAAAAATAAAAGACGATTCTCTCCCTGAATCTTTTGACGAGCATAAAACCGTAACAGAGAGGCTTACATTTGTTGGTCTCATCTCTTTTATAGACCCAGTGCGCGCCGATGTGCCCAAATCAATTGAAATAGCGAAAAGTGCCGGCGCGCACGTGATTATGGTTACGGGAGATAACCCTCAAACCGCCAAAAATATTGCAATTTCAGTTGGGATCGCTGATGAGAATGCGGAAGTCTTACGAGGTGTTGATATAGATGAATTGTCTAATGAAGAGCTTCTTGAAGAACTTGATAGGGTAAGTATTTTCTCTCGTGTGCTTCCGGAACAAAAGCTTCGCATAGTTCAGACTCTTCGAGGCGCGGGAGAGGTGGTCGCCATGACAGGGGACGGAGTAAACGACGCGCCGGCTTTAAGAAGTGCGGACATCGGAGTTGCTGTGGGAAGCGCTACAGAGGTTGCAAAAGAAGCTTCTGATCTAGTCCTTCTTGATAACAGCTTTTCTATTATCACAGAGGCAATAGCGGAGGGGCGTCGCATTATTGATAATCTGAAAAAAATAATAGCCTACCTTCTTTCAACTAGTTTTAGTGAGGTATTGGTGATTGGAGGAGCGCTTGCGGCTTCTGCTCCTCTTCCTCTTTTACCGACACAAATTCTTTGGGCAAACATAGTAGAGGAAGGCTTTATGAGCTTTGCTTTTGCATTTGAGCCGAGGGCAGGCGATGTGATGGAAAGGGATCCACGAAGTAACAGAACAAAAGAAATTCTTACAAGCGAGATTAAGAAGATAATTTTTATTATAAGTATTATCACAAGTATAATCTTGCTTGCACTTTATTTCTTGCTTCTACAACTCGATCTGCCGATTGAAGAGGTACGAACACTTATGTTTGCCGCACTTTCTCTTGACTCTATTTTCTTTGCACTTTCATTTAAAAACCTTCGCAAACCTATATGGAAAATAGATCTTTTTTCAAACCGCTACCTACTACTATCGCTTGGGCTTAGCTCGCTTTTCCTTCTTGCAGCGCTTACCTTACCACCGCTTCAAGCACTCCTTTCTATCACAACACTTACTTTTGGAGAGATTCTTTTCCTTGCGATTATAGGAATTTTAAATCTGCTTGCCATTGAGATCGTTAAATATTTCATATTTGGGAGGCACTCCAGCAAATGATAAAATGACTAAATGTCAGATATTCTCATAGTTTTGGTGGCTATAGCCTTTTTGGTTAATGCCGTAGCGCTTTTTGCTTTATTTAAAAGAGGTTCTAAAAGCGATGGAACTGAAGGAGTCTTAATGCTTCAAAAAGAATTACAAGAGCTTCGCGGAACGATGAACCAAAAGATAGGGGAGAGTACGAAGCAGATTCATGATTCTGTAAAAGCGCAACTTGGCTCGTCGGACAAAATAGTTCGCGATGTTACAGAGCGCTTGGCTCGCCTCGACGAGACAAATAAACAAGTTGTATCTTTTGCAGACCAGCTACAGCATCTCCAAGACATACTTCAGAATCCAAAGCAACGTGGCGTACTCGGCGAGTATTACCTCGAGACAGTGCTAAAGAATGTTCTTCCTCCGGGACGCTTTGCTATGCAATATAAATTTGAGGATGGAGAAATAGTGGATGCTGTTGTTTTCCTTGAGAGCGATAAGATTTTGCCAGTTGACTCTAAGTTTTCGTTAGAGAATTACAATCGTATTTTGGAGTCTCGTGACAAGGAAGAAAGAAAGCGGCTTGAGAAAGTATTTAAACAAGATCTTAAAAACAGAATTGATGAGACCGCTAAATATATTCGCCCAAATGAAAACACAATGGAATTTGCCTTTATGTTTATTCCTTCAGAGGGAGTCTATTATGACCTTTTGGTAAATAAAGTGGGCGCTGTACAGACTTCAGCTCGCGATTTAATTGAGTATGCGTTTCAGCAAAAGAAAGTGATTATAGTATCGCCAACGTCATTTATGGCATATCTTCAAACCGTGCTTCAGGGTCTTAAGTCGCTTGAAATAGAGAAGCAGGCACAGGAGATAATGAAAAGAGTGGGTGAGCTTGGCAGACATGTAAATAACTACGAAGAATATTATAAAAAACTTGGAAACTCATTAGCTACGACTGTGAACCACTATAACACAGGGTATAAAGAGCTCGGCAAAATGGACAAAGACGTTTTGCGAATTACCGGCGAGTCAGCAAATCTTGATCCGCTGGTTTTAGATAAACCTGATAGGGGGGAATAAAAAATACCGCCTCGCCGAAGCGAGGCCTAGTGATCGCGCAGAATCCGCGAGCCATCGTCGGCCACCAAGACTCATAAACTTTATCACCAAATAGGCGACTGCTTAGCGAATACAAGTAGCTTGGGTTCCTTACGGTACCTCAACGGTTGCGGCCTTTTACGACCTTGCTAGCAGGTCGTGAGAGGTATCTTTTATGGGAAGTAGTGCGGAGGGTTTTGTGATGTCACTCTTAAAACTGTCTACATAATATCATAAATATAATCAAAGTCAAATAATTTTGCGATCCAACCGGTTGGGTCGCAAATTTTGGCTCTATAGAGCCACGCTCTGACTTGCATATTTTTGCTTTATAGGTAAGATATGGAGGTTATGCCCGAAGCAAAAACAGTTAAGAGTGCCGCCAAAAAATCGCCTGTAAAGGCTAAGAAGGCTGCAGTAAAGAAAGCTGCTCCAAAAAAGGAGTCTGGGGAATTTGCTGTTATAGAGACAGGCGGGAAGCAGTACGTGGCTTCGGTTGGAGATATCCTAACAATAGAGAAACTTACAGGAGATATGAAAGAGGGTGCTAAAGTTACCTTCGATAAGGTCCTTCTTGTTGATGATGGAAAGAATTCCACCACCGTTGGCGACCCATATATAAAAGGAGCAAAGGTTAAGGGCTCACTTTTAGAGGAGGGGAAAGCAAAAAAAATTGATGTAATTAAATTTAAATCAAAAAGTCGTTATTTCAAGAAACGCGGACACAGGCAGCCTTTTATGAAGGTAAAGATTGAAGCACTAAAGTAATTAGCCTCTATTAGCTAAGGCATTCCGTATAGTATCTGAATCTACGTACTCAAGCTCAGATCCCGTAGAAAGACCTCGGCCAAGAGCCGAGATTTTTAATTTATTCTCTTCTGAAGTCAAAAGGTTTTTTACAAATTTCTCCGTATTATCACCATCTGGGTTTGCAGGGAGGGCAAGTATTATTTCGGTTAGACCCATCTTTTTTCTACCATCAACAGTTTTAATTAGATCCTTTTCTCTAACGTAGCGAGGAGTTTCGCTTGAAAGTATTGGCACAGTTCCACCAAGAACAAAATAATATCCTTTATAAAGTCCACTTCGCTCTACATTTTCAAAATCAACGTCTTTGGCGACTATCATAAGTTGCGAACTATCACGGCTCTCATTAGAGCAGGTATTACATATATCCGTATTTCTATCTATAGCGCTATGAAAGCGAAAACATAGGGAACATCTTCTTGTATCACTCCTTAGGCCTGTAATTGCATCTGCCAACTCACGTCTAAATCCCTCAGGTGTGGCTAAAAGGTAAAATACAAAACGTCGAGCTTGACGCGGACCGATGCCAGGGAGTTTTCCGAAAAGCTCTGTAAGTCTATCAAGGGAGCTCATTATCCTTCCTCTACGCTAGCTTCTGTGACATTCTCGAAATCTTTTACATCGCTTTTATCAACGGAAAGGAAGGTGGCTTTTTGGTCATCAAAATAAAGTTCAATCTTTCCAGTTGGGCCATTTCTATGCTTTTCAATTAAAATCTCTGCAATATTTGGCCTGTCTGAAAGCTCATTCATTTTGTCGTCACGATGTATAAACATAACAACGTCCGCATCTTGCTCAATTGAACCAGAGTCACGCAGGTCAGAGAGTCGTGGACGACCACGACGTTGTTCAACCGCACGTGATAGCTGTGAGAGAGCCAGAACAGGTACATCAAGTTCACGCGCCATTGCTTTAAGTGAGCGGGAGATTTCTGTTACTTGCTGAACAAGAGATTCATTACTTTTAGCTGTGGTTGGTGCCATTAACTGAAGATAATCAACTATTATTAGTCCAAGACCTTTTTCGCTCTTAAGGCGCCTTGCAACCGAGCGCATCTGCAGGACATTATTTGCCGGCTTGTCATCAATATATATTGGAGCATGTGATAGGGAATCAAGGGCGTGACGAATGCGTTCAAACTCTTCATCTGCTGAAAGCTTTCCAGTACGGAGTTTCCATGCGTTTACGTGCGATTGTGCGGCAAGCATCCTATCAACTAGTTGTTGTGCGCTCATTTCAAGTGAAAATATTCCAACAGGAGTGCCATGCTCTACCGCGGTTTGCCTTGCGATATCAAGAGCAAGCGCGGTCTTTCCCATAGAAGGACGCGCCGCAAGAATTACCAAGTCTGATTTCTGAAGCCCTGCAAGTAGGTTGTCTAAATCTCGGTAGCCAGTGGATACTCCTCGCATACCTTCTTTTGAGTTATGAAGATTGTCTAATCTTTCCCAAGCCTCACCAAGGGCGTCTTTGAGTGCCACAAATTTCTGGAGAGTAGGGGAGTTTGTGATCTTAAATACGTGGCTTTGTGCTGAATCTAAAAGCTGTTCTATATCTTGGTCTTCTTGATATCCTAAGTCAGATATTAAATCTGAAACTCCTATAAGGCTTCGCATCATATGCTTCTTCTGAACAATTTCTGCGTAGTGTTTAATGTTTGCGGCAGAGGGCACGGTATTCACAAGGTCGTTAAGATATCCAGAGCCTCCAATTTGCTCAACTTGTTTTTTCTCTTTAAGTTTTGTGGAGAGTGAGAGAACATCAATTGGCTCGCCCTTATCAAACAGATCAATCATTGAGGAAAATATAATACGATGTTTTTCTGCATAAAATGAATCGCTTGAGATGATGTCTATAACGTCATTCAGTGCTTGAGGTTTTAGCATAATAGAACCAAGAAGAGCTTTTTCAGCATCAATACTTTGAGGAGGTACGCGTAAATTATTAGCCATTAAAGAAATATTATCACAGCACTCGCTTGACTATATAAGCTCTCTTATTGTGTATAGGTGGACTTTGTGGGGATATAAACAAGAAGGCCCCGAATGATTAACTCATTTTTGGGGCCTCTACTACTCGGCTTCAGTTGTGAACGTGTGTGCACGGTTGATCATATCCGTTCTGGTTACCACAAAGGTCTTTCGGAATACTCGCCCGACAACATGATTGTTGCTTGCTACCAGAAAAGTTCTCGGATGCTCGGCTCCGTCGCCCAGTCTGCAACCTAGTTTAGATACAACCGAAGAGTCACTCTCCAGATCTGGAATCTTAAAACGTTTACGCGTGGAAATACCTCCTAACTTTTGTTCGGATCAAACTGTACCACTATGAGATATTAGGTCAACTCTTCTCAATCTCAGGTCCACTCTCTGTATCACTCACTTTATAGCCCTCTTTATATATTTCCTCGCGTAATCTGTCAGCTTCTTTCCAGTCTTTTTTGTTTCGCGCCTCCTCACGTTCATTTATAAGCTCTTGGATGTTCTTTGGAGCTTCTTTTACCTCTATCTTCTTTATCTCGTTATTAAAAATCTCCTTCATTTGCTTGTAAGATTCATAAAGTCCAATACCAAGCACTCGGTTAAAATCAAGAAGGGTAACTCTTTTGTCTTTATCGATAAGACTTTCATCATCCATTAGCTCCCACATAAGGGCTATCGCTTTTGGAGTGTTTAAATCATCATTTACAAACTTACTAAACCTTTTTCTATAGTTCTCATCAATTCGCCCATTTACTTTGCCTAGGTCAAGAAAAGCTTTGTGTAGTTTAGTTAGGGCGGTCTGCGCGCCGTCTAAGGCTTCCCAGGTGAAATTCATTGAAGAGCGATAGTGTCCTGTCAAAAACCAATATCTTAAAGCTAGTGGAGAATATCCTTTGTCCTCCAAATTCCTAATGAAAATAGTGTTTCCAGTAGATTTGGATATTTTTTGTTTATCAATTGTTATAAATTCATTGTGTAGCCAGTAATTAACAAACTTTGAGCCGGTAGCAGCCTCGCTTTGTGCGATTTCGTTGTTATGGTGAATCGCAATATGATCTACTCCGCCTGTGTGTATGTCAAAATGTCGTCCGAGGTATTTGCTAGACATAGCAGAACATTCTATATGCCAACCGGGGATACCTTTTCCCCAAGGACTATCCCAACCGATTTCCTCATTAAATTTCCAAAGCGCAAAATCTTGAGGTTGCTTTTTGCCAGCAACCCTTTTTACTCTGGCTTTTTGCTTTGACTCATCTTTTGTAGTGCCACCAAGTTGTCCGTAATCGTGAGGCAGGGAAGTATCAAAATATATTCCGTCTTTCAGTTTGTATATATAGTCCTTTTCCTCAAGAGTTTTTATAAACGCGACTTGCTCATTTATATGCTCGCTTGCTCGTGGATACTCAAGAGCTTCACGGGCATTTAGCTTTTTGAGCTCTTCTTTAAACTTTTTGGTGTATCTGTCGGAAAGCGCTTTCATTCCCTTAAGATTTATTGTTAAGCCCTCTCGTTTAAGGCCTACCATCATCTTATCTTCGCCTGTGTCAGCGTCAGAAGTGAGATGCCCTACGTCTGTGATATTAATAATCTGCTTAACGGAATAGCTGTTGTATTCAAAGACCCTTCTTAAGGTGTCAGAAAATATATATGACCTGTAGTTTCCAATTGTTACGTAGTTATAAACCGTTGGACCACAAGTGTAAATTTTTACATTTCCGGGAAGTATCTCTATAAACCTCTCTTTTTCTTTTGTTAAAGAGTTAAAAAGGTAAATCGGGAGTATATCCTCCCGTTTCTTTGCTCCAAATAACTTGTTTAAAAAATCCATCTTATAACCAATGCTTTCGCTTAAAGAATATAAAGAATGCGAAGGTTAATGCAAGCATAGCACCAGTTATAAGCCAAAAGTCATTCTCTCGCCCCACTATTGGCAAATATTGTGTATTCATACCAAACACACTTGAAATAAGGGTGAGAGGAAAGGTAATAAAAGCCATTATAGTAAGAGTTTTTATTATTTCGTTCTGCCTAGTTGATAGCAAAGAATCATTAGTCTGCCTCAACTCATTTAAGGTATTGCTATGGGCTCGAATGCTATTTTGTATGCGGTAATATTCTCCAAATATTGATTTTGCATGATTGTGATACTCGTCTCCAAAAAATCTAGCTGACGCATCATCAAAAGAATCTAGAACATCTCTGTGTGGCCAGAGTGCCTGCTTTAGGTTTAATATATCGCGACCAATACTTGAGAGTGCGCGCACCATTTCTTTGGACTTTCCTTCATCAAATATCTCAGTCTCAATTAACTCAAGGGCGTCATTGATATATTCTATTTCGTGCTCAAGAGATTTGTAAAGCTTTCGTATCATATAGAAAAAAAGAAAACCTGCATGTTCTCCAATATCTCCCTTGTCCAAAACTGAATTTACTTCAAATACTTTTGAGAATTTATGAAGCGGATCCACAGTGTCATAACGAACAGTGATAATAAAGTTTTTGCCAATCAGAAAATCTACTTCTTGAGAGATTGAAGCTTGGTGTGAGTGTCTGAAGGCAGGGAAGTGAAGTATTAAATAAATAAGATTTCCGTGCTCCTCAACTCTTGGTTTTAACGTAGGCAGAAGAAGTTCGTCTGCAACAAGCGGGTCAATACTATATTCCTCCATCAAGTTGCGCACCTCTTCTTGAGTCGGGGATTCAACATCCACCCACGTAATGTTCTTGTGCTTATATTTTGCAACCATGAATATATTATATAACAACTTAACCCCCACACCTTTCATTGTAATGCTCTGCGAGCGCTGGTTTTTAAGAGACCAGCTTTGCAATGAAAGGTGTGGGGGTAAAATTGACCCGTATTATTTAACTGTGCAATAATTACGCAACATGCTCACTCAAAAAGGTGATAAGAAGGCACAGCTAGTTACAACTGCCGTAGCGGTGGTGCTTTTGGTTGCGATTGCTTTTTTTGCGGGACTTTTCGCGGGAAACGGAGGGGCGGGTGTGAATGCAAAGGTTGATATAACCCAGCCTCAAAATATTGATTTTACTCCTGTGTGGAAGGTGTGGAATCTACTTGATGATAAATACGTTGCAGCTACTACTACTTCAGTCGTAGATAGCGAGGACAGGGTGTGGGGGATGATACAGGGCCTCACTAACTCACTTGAAGATCCTTATACGGTATTTTTGCCACCGGAGGACGCTGAACTCTTTGAAGCAGATATAAGTGGAAATTTTGAAGGAGTTGGAATGGAGATTGGGATTCGTGACAACATACTGACTGTTATAGCTCCTCTTAAAGGAACTCCCGCTTATAATGCCGGAATAAAAAGTGGTGACAAAATTTTAAGAATTGATGAGGCAGAAACTTCAAGTCTTACAGTTGATAAAGCCGTAAAGATTATAAGAGGAGAAAGAGGAACTGAAGTTGTGTTTACTATATTTAGAGAAGGAGTGGATGAGCCCCTAACCATCTCTGTAATCCGTGACGTCATAGAAATTCCAACAATAAATATTGAACCCGAAGACGGGGCAGGACTTAGAGATGACGGTGTTTATGTTATAGAGCTTTATAACTTCTCTGCCATATCTCAAAACTTGTTCAGACAGGCTCTTAGACCATTTATAATATCTGACTCAGACAAACTGATTATTGACCTTCGCGGAAACCCCGGCGGATTTCTCGGAGCATCAGTAGATATGGCGAGTTGGTTTTTACCAACCGGGAAGGTAATTGTGTCGGAGAGTTTTGGGGAAGGAGTAAAAGCAAACGTTCATAGATCGCGCGGTTATGATATATTCAACGAGAATCTTAAGTTAGCAATTCTTATAAACGGCGGTTCGGCTTCAGCGTCTGAAATATTGGCAGGAGCACTTCGTGAGCACGGAATAGCTACTTTAGTTGGAAATAACACTTTTGGAAAAGGTTCGATACAGGAGTTGGTTTCAGTCACAGACGAAACCTCGCTTAAGGTCACAATTGCGCGCTGGCTTACGCCAAACGGAAATTCAATCTCAGATGGGGGATTGGCTCCAGATATTGAGATTGATTTTGACGAAGAATCCTTTGAGAATGGAGTAGACACACAACTTGAAGCCGCTGCAGATTATCTTAAATCTTTATAAAGTATGAAAGTAATATTAGTAAATGATGTAACAGGGGTTGGAGTAAAATATGATGTAAAAAATGTTGCAGATGGATACGCAATGAATTTTTTAATTCCAAATGGACTGGCCGAAGTAGCTACAGATAAAAAAGTGAAGGGAATTGAGTTAATGAAGAAGGAGCAACTTGCCGAAGAAAAAGAAAAATCAGATGTCCTTACGAAAGCTCTTGCTGATTTAAAGAAGACTAAAGTAGAAATTACACAAGAGGCAAATGAGAAAGGTCGCTTATTTAAAGGAATTACTGCGCTCGCTATTGTAAAAACTCTTAAAGAGCAAAAAGAAATTGAGCTTTCAAAAGAGTCTATTCAATTAAAAAGCTCCATAAAAGAGGTTGGTGAATTCGATATTGAACTTGAGGCGGGAGGTAAGAAAGGCGTCCTTAAACTTGTCGTAAAAGCGAGCTAGAGAACGTCCACTACCTTTTTTCTGACCACCTTTCCGTCAAAACGAGTTTTTCTTTTGTCTCTAAACTGAACCGTGCCCTCCTTTGTCGCAAAAAGGGTGTGGTCATTTCCCAGTCCAACATTTTTACCGGGTTCAATTTTGGTTCCGCGCTGACGCACAATAATAGAGCCGATTTTGGCCTTAGCGCCTTGATAGAGCTTTGTGCCGAGGTATTTCGGGTTTGAGTCTCTTAGGTTTTTAGCTGATCCACCAGCTTTTTTATGTGCCATATTGACTTTATACTTGAAAGATGAGTATACGAGAGATTTGGGCTAAAATCAAGCAATCTGAGGATATTCTGGACTCGAAAACTGCCCTTATTTTAATCATTATTTTAGTAGGAACGGGCTCTTTTGGTCTGGGTAGATTGTCCGCTCTTGAGACCAAAAAAGAGCCCGTGGAGATAATTAGCGCTGAATTAGGCACTGATTTGACCTCAACAGCCTCCTTAGGAGGAGGGGCGGTTGTGGCATCAAGAAATGGCAGCAAATATCACTACCCTTGGTGCTCTGGAGCAAAGCGCATAGCTCCTCAAAATAAGGTAGAATTTAGCACAATTGAAGAAGCTAGAAGGGCAGGGTACACACCAGCAGCAAATTGTAAGGGACTTAAATAAATATTTAAAATGATAGTAGTAGATGTAGAAGCATCCGGAACCGAATATCACAAGCATTCAATTGTATCAATTGGAGCTCTTGATTTAGCCAATCCAGAGAATCGTTTTTATGGCGAGTGTAGGATTTGGGATGGGGCTCATATAATGGACGAAGCGCTTGAAGTAAACGGACTGACAAAAGAAGAAATCACTGACCCGAATAAAAAAACCGAAGGAGAATTAATTACAGAGTTTCTAGAATGGGCAAAGAGTGTGGGCGACCATATGCTTGCAGGGCAGAATGTATCCTTTGATAGAGATTTCTTAAAAACGGCAGCCGAGCGTGTTCATTTAAATTGGGAGCTGGCGTACAGAACAATTGATACACATACGTTGGCTTGGATGCATATTGTTAAAAGAGGGAATAAGCCACCAATGGAAAAGCAAAGGTCAGCTCTTAATCTAGACGCCGTTCTAAATTACTGTGGAATACCAAATGAACCTGCTCCGCATAATGCTCTTACAGGGGCGCTTTCACACGCAGAAGTGCTTTCAAGACTTCTTTATGATAAAAAACTTCTACCAGAGTTTGATGAATTCCCAATTCCTTGGCAAAAAGAAAAATAGTAGTGTTACAATAGTTTTTAATGCGAGAACTTGACCCTGAAGGAGATAATTTAGACAAAAAAGCGCCTGCAAATACCTGTCGGATAGACGAGGAGCTTTTTAGCGAAAGCGAGAGTTCCTGGCGAGTTTTTAGAATAATGGGGGAACTAGTGGAAGGCTTTGAGCTTCTACGCAAATACTCACTTGCCGTAACATTTTATGGTTCGGCTAGATGTGGCCTGGGAGATAGAATATATGATGAAGCAGAAGTGCTGGCTGGCAAGCTCGCTAGAGCCGGTTTTGCCGTTATTACAGGTGGGGGACCAGGTGTGATGGAAGCTGCAAACAAAGGTGCCTTTGAAGCAGGAGGAAAGTCTGTCGGATTAAATATAGAACTGCCAAATGAGCAGGGGCTCAATGAATTTACAAATGATTCAGAAGATTTTCATTACTTCTTCACAAGAAGGGTAATGCTTGCTTCTGCTTCAGAAGTTTATGTTTATTTCCCGGGGGGCTTTGGGACGATGGATGAGTTTTTTGAGATTCTTACATTAGTGCAGACAAAAAAAATACGAAAAATTCCCATAATTTTATACGGAAAAGCATATTGGGAACCCCTTATTAAATGCTTTAAGACACAACTTTTAGAAAAACATCACACAATCTCGCCGGAGGATATGACCCTTTTTCATATTGTTGATTCAACAGAGGAGGCATACGAGACAATAATAAAGAATGTGCCAAAGTGTAGTGCACTTAGAAACTAAAAAAGCGACTCAACCAAGTGAGTCGCAAATTTAGGCCTAAAATATAGACTACTTTTCGATAGACATTTTTCCGGGACCGAAGCGTGCCATATAGAGAAGACCACCCGCGATGGCAAGATTCTTCATAAATGCAGTCTGTTGTGCTTGGTCAGCAAAGTCAGCGTGAAAGAGAACTGCGGTAGCTACCACAAAAAGAGCAAGCGCAAGTGCGCCCCACTGAATCTTGTAACCAAGAAGTACAGAAAGACCACCAAGTAGCTCAACTACTATTGCAATCATAATAGCCAAAGCCGGCGCAGGGAGACCTGCGGAAGCTGCGAAAGCAACAATACCAGCAAAGCCTGTAATTTTTGCTACTCCAGACATTATGAAAAATCCGCCAACAACAATACGAGCGACAAGCGGACCCCATGGAAGTAATTTATTCATAAATACTTACTTTATTATTAATACGAAAATTATATAACGAAACAGGGAATAGTTTCTCAAAGTTTTATACGTAGAATTTAGCTCCTCGTATTTATATAAAAGATGTGAATCAAATGATCTGAAAAAAGAATTTAAATTCAAACAAGGTAAATAGAATTTATTTGTATTAATGTAAACAGAAGAGTGAGTAATACATAGCAGAGGGGAGGGAGATAACACAGTCTAAAAATTATAAGGTTGCTTTAGCTAATATATGTAGGGAATAGGGCTTATTTGCTACATTCCTTAATTATATATGTGTCGCACAATATATCTTTTCCGACTCTTAATACTTATCCACTGTTAAGAAAAATTTTTTGAATTTAGAATTAACCTATCGCTGGTGTATGGCACAAAACGCCCCCGCGCCTACCGGCGACACCTTGGCCCGCTGGAGCATTTGCGAAACTCGCAAACCAGCGGGTCCTTTTTAACTTGCTAAATTGCTCCCCCTCCCCTATTCTATTGGAGCGCGAGTGGCTTACGCAGAAGCCCTCAAGCGACTAGACGTGACTTGGCCGCCCCTGGAGCCGGGCGGTCATTTTATTTTTCTTGCTTTTATATTTATTTCAATTAGGATGTCTCTTATGGTTAGGTTGTATGGGCTAACCTAGCATCGCTCCTCTCCGCTGGGTCACACGCCCCCACGGGGACCTCCAAAAGCGATGCGAAGCGCCGGCTGGAAGGACCTCCCACAGCCGGCGCATTTCCTTTTAAATCAAAAAAGCCGCGTGAGCGGCTCTTCTGAATTAAGCTGAGAAAATTAGTTGCCTCCGCCCATTGATCCGCCACCACCATGGCGACCCTTCATCATGAACTTTGAAACAAGTAGCCATAGACCTGCAAGACCTACTACTACGTAAACAACTCTTGCTGTGGTTCCATCCATTCCTCCTAGATATGATCCTAGTTCTGATCCTGCTAGCCCGAACCATAACCAGTTTAGTGCTCCAACTACTACAAAAACCCAAGCAACTTTATGTAACATGTGCATATGTTTTGTAAATAAAATGTAATTTAATACGACCTATATTTATTTTTCCACGCTAGAAAGTAAGCGCAAGTGCATTATTCACACCTATAAATAAGATAGTGGATTTAAGTAAGCTTCTAAAGGAGCAATAGGTATTTTTACATTACTGCAATTAGTAACCCTCTTCACATCTCCGAGTCTAACAATTTGAATTCCTTGAGTAGCAAATACAGCAAAATGAAGGTGCGGCCCTGTTGAGTATCCCGTATTTCCGCTATATCCAATCAAATCTCCACTTACAAGAACCTCTCCTGAAGATACGCTTATATGAGAGAGATGCGCATATAAGGTTGATAGACCATTGTTGTGCTTTATAAGAACCCACTTTCCATAAGAGAAGCACCCTCGCTGTAAATCAGTATTACCAGAGCCTGTTACAATGCCTCCAAGAGAGACTCTTAGCTTAGTTCCGGTTGGCGCTCTGAAGTCAACACCGTTGTGCCCCTTCCCTCCATAAACTTGGGGGTTCTTTGTAGCAAACTTGGTATTTCCGAAATATTGAGTCACACAAAATATATTTCCAAGAGATGTCTTGTAGGACTGGCACTTTTGCATATAGGAAGTATCAAAAGGCCACCTCAATACTCCTGATCCAGCTGGGGGAATACTTGTAGGGTCAATTGCAATTTGAAGCTGTGACTGAAGCTCAAAGAGTTCTTGCTCAAAACGCTCTCTCGCTTCCTTCTTTTCATTAAGAAGAGTCTGGTACTCGGCTTCTTCATTTTTTGTTTCCTTAAGTAAAGTATTCTTCTCTTCCCTAGTATCATCAAGAACTCTCTTCTGTCCGCCCAGTTCATTTCTAAAACCTGTAAGGTCCCTTTTCTTAATTTCAGATTTATCTTTAGTATTTTCCAAATCCTCTTTAAGAACCTCCAATTCTTTTAGCTCATCTCTTACTACAATTTGAAATCTTTGCAGTGTCTCAAGTTCGTCCCAAAATTCATTTAAATCATCGTGAACTAAAACCGCCTCTACTAAGGTTTGGGATTCAATCTCGTTTATTTTCCTTATAGCTTGCGCAACCGCTTTATTATTTTGAGCAATAAGGCGCTCCTTGCCCCCTATCTCCCCTCCAAGTTCCTCAATCTGAAGACTTGTAGAGGTAATTCTATTTTCAGTGACTTTTATATCGGTTGAAAGCTTTCTTCTTGATATGTCGAGAGTATTCACTGCGCTTTCAAGCGTTTGTCTCTCCTCCCCTATTTCAACTAATTCCTCTTCATATTCGGCTATTTCAGCTTCAAGCTCTACTATCTTTTTATTTCTCTCATTAATTTGTCCCTTTAGGTCATCTAAATTGGCCGCACTTACATCAAATACAAAAAGCGCCAGCATCAAAAAAGACGACACTAAAATGTGCTTTAAGCACGAATTCATTCCCCTATTGTAACCTTAAACGCGAAAGAGTTTCTTCCTTGCCAAGTACCGCAGCAACACTAAAAGGACTTGGAGATTTTTCTTTACCAGTAAGAGCGTAGCGCATAGGCCAGAGTACCGATCCAGTACCTTCACGCGACGCATAAGACCAAATTGCCTCTTTTATATTTTCTTCCGTAAAGTCAGACTCAGGTACTTTCTCAAGGAGCTCCATAACATTCTCTAAATGCATCAAAGTATCTTTAAAAGAATCCTTTTTCCAACTTACCTTTGTCTCGTCCACTGCTGGTCTCTCACTAAAATATGAAAATTCATCTTCCCTTATTGCATTTCTTACTTCTAGAGTTGTGCTGAATCTCTCTTCTACTACTGGAATCATCTTTATTGCAGTTTCTTTATCAAATCCTGAAAGAGATTTAGAAAAATAAGATAATTTATCCTCTTCGCTTAGATTAGATATATGTTCTCGGTTAAACCATTTCAACTTCTCTTCATCAAAGATTGCACCTCCTTTCTGTATGCCATTTAAATCAAATTCTCTTATAAGTTCGTCCATTGTAAATAGCTCTTTGTCAGTTCCTGGATTCCATCCGAGGAGTGCCAGGTAATTTAGAAACGCCCCGGCTAAATAGCCATTTTTCCTAAATTCATCAATTGACGTACTTCCAGTGCGTTTTGATAATTTGGAGCGATCTGGGGCTAAAATAAGCGGAATATGTGCATATTTTGGGCGTTTAAAGCCTAGTGCCTGTTGTATCAAAATCTGACGCGGTGTATTTGATATGTGGTCTTCTCCCCTAATAACATGAGTTACGTCCATATCGGCATCATCCACAACAACAGCTAAATGATAAAGGGGTGAGGTTCTAGACCTGGCTATTATGAAATCTCCTAACTCGCCTACATCAAATTTTATCTCTCCTCGTACCAAGTCATTAAAGACTACCTCTCCCCCATTATTTCTTAATCTTATGACTTTGTTTCCATCTTCGAGAGATTCATATGCCTTATCTTCTAAAAGCAATTTTTCTATACACTCTGTATGTCTTTCTACTAAATCAGACTGCTTTACTACTTCATCGGATTCAAGTCCGAGCCAGTTTAGACCATCAAGGATATTTTTCTCGTACTCCCTTTCACTACGGCTCTCGTCAGTATCCTCTATTCGGATAATAAATTTGCCCTTGTTTTTTCTGGCAAATAAGTAATTAAAAAGCGCCGAACGTGCTGTTCCAACGTGAAGGTTCCCGGTAGGGCTTGCTGCAATTCTTGTTACAACTTTTTCCTTTTTCCCAAATATTGAATTGAGTAGGTTACGAGGACTCATGTTCTAGAGCAGTCTCCATAATAGCTTCAGCGAGCACCTTTGCTGCATCTGGTTTTGAAAATGTCTTTGCCGCTTCTCCCATTTTTGCTCGCTCACCTTCATCGTTCATTAATCTATTTATTTCAGACACAAGCAGATGTGCTGTGAGGTTTTTCTGATGGACCACTACACACGCCCCGGCCTTTGCAAAAGAGAATGCATTTTTCTGCTGATCGTGCGATACGTCCTCTGGAATAGGGATAATTATACTTGGAACTCCCCACGCCGCTATCTCAAATAGGGCTCCTGAGCCGGCTCTAGAGACTATTAAACTAGCCGCTCCCGCTGACATCCTAAGAGCCAAGGTGTCTAGCGTTCCAAATGGATGGTACCTCGTTATATTTTGGTTGCCATCTAGAACCACCTTAGCTACCCCTTCAATCTCTTTTATGTTTTTCTCCCCTACTTGATGAATTATCTGATAGTCCTTAACAAGCTCTGGTAGCGCGTCTAAAACTTTATCGTTAATAGCTTGTGAACCTTGAGAACCACCCATAATTAGAATTACCGGCACTGTTGTCTCAAGGTTTAGATACTCGCGAGCTCCCTCGCGTTGCAAATTAAACAAATCCTTTCTTATCGGGTTTCCAGTGTAGGCAACCTTCTCCTCCGGGAAATCTTCTGCAGTCTCCGGGTATGACACAGCAACTTTATTTGCAAATTTCCCGGCCCATTTATTTACCCTACCTGCCGCCGCATCTGATTCATGAATAATAAGAGGAATACGAAATAGCTTTGTAGCAAGGACTGTTGGAAAACTTGCATATCCCCCTTTGCTAAAGACTACATCTGGATAAATTGAATATATTTGGAATACTGCTTTTATAACCCCCCAGGTTGTTTTTATTGAGTCAAAAATATTTTTGATTGAGAAATAGCGACGAATCTTTCCCGCCGCGCTTTTTCTAAACTCTATGTCATTTTCAAAAAGAGCTCTTTCGTCGAAAGGTTTGGGGCCTATGTAGTAAAGCTCCGGCTTGAGTAATTTTTTCTCGGCTATAACATCGCGTACTGACTGCGCTACCGCAATAATCGGATAAAAATGTCCTCCAGAACCCCCTCCAGTAAAAACTATCTTCATGATTTTCTATATTTTGAAACATTCAGCACTATTCCAATACTTGCCAGAGCAAATAAAAGCGCTGTGCCACCGTGACTGATAAAGACTAGTGGTAGCCCCGTAAGCGGAAGAACTGCTAACATTGAGGCTATATTTATAAACGACTGTGACACAATTAGTATAACAATCCCCACGACAAGCAGTCCACCAAAGTAATCTGGCGCTTGAGAGGCTATTTTTAAGCCCCTAAAGGCAAAAGCCAGGAAAAGAGCAATTAATAGACTTGCGCCTATAAAACCGAATTCCTCTGAAAATACCGCAAAAATAGAATCTCCTATCGGCTCTGGCAGAAAGTTGAATTTCTGTACGCTCTGACCAAAACCTCGCCCAGACCATTGACCGGAACCAATAGATATTAGTGATTGCTGTATCTGATAGCTTGAGCCTAAAGGATCAGTAGCAGGATTGAAAAAAGTAAGAAGTCTTTCACGAACATATGGTCTTATAGCCGCAAGGATTGTTATTCCAATAACTGGTACAGCAGCTATCGTTAGAACATCTCTTGCTCTCGCTCCGGCCGCGATAAACATAGCAGTCCCAGCTGAAAGTATTACAAGTAGAGTTCCTGTATCAGGCTGAAGAATAAGAGGAATTGCAGCGGCCGCAGTAATACCAAGGAAAGGAAGTAGTCCGTGCGTGATTCTCGTAGTCTGAGAGCGATTTCCTGTTAGGTACGCTGCTAAGTAAATTACGTACGCAATCTTTAAAAACTCGGCAGGTTGAAATGACACTGGACCAAAAAGAATCCACCTTTTAGCACCACCTGCCTCAAGTCCTAAACCGGGAACGAATACAAGTAGTGCTGTGGCTATTGAAGTTATGAAAAGCACAAATGCATATTTTCTCCATTTTCTATAGCGAATACGTGAAGTCAAAAAAAGAATGGCCGACCCCAATAACATACCTAGAAATATCTGATTAAATGCCACCGAAGAAAACCTAGCTCCTTCCCTTGCAAGAAGCCCTAATGAGGCGGAGGTAAATATAAAAAAACCTGCTACAACCAGGGTTATCGTAATTATTAAGAGTGTCCTATCTATTTTCATCCCGTTAGAGGTAAGAAGCTGCTCAGCCACTCCCGTTTGTTACTCCAGTAAAATTTACTTTCTTAATGTGCATTACCATATATACGTTATGTCATTAACCACCCTTTACAACCTCCAACGGGATTCATCCCGCTAGGGCAATAATACCCCCTAGGAGCGCAAATACGATGCTTAGAATCCAGTATCGCATCGTCACTTTATATCCAGGCCACCCTATTGCTTCAAAATGATGATGGAGCGGTGCCACCTTAAATACCTTCTTTCCTCTAAATTTCTTTGAGAGAGTTTGAATTATCACAGAAGCAACTGTTGCAACAAGAAGAAATGCAATTATTGGAAGCACGGCTATTCCGTAGCCTCCTCCTAGGCTATCTGTCATGAAAGCTATTACGACAATTGTGAGTGTAAGACTCATTGTGCCGGTCTCAGTCATCCAAAATCTAGCCGGCGGGATATTAAACCAAAGAAATGCAAGAATTGCACCTGCAACAGTAGCAGAAAATGCCGCTAGGTTTATCTGTTGTTGATAAAAGGCGATTCCAGCGTACGCTAGAAAAATCGTTACAAAGACGCCTCCAGAAAGTCCGTCTATGCCATCTATCACTCCGCTTGCATAAAGTGCCAGAACTGTGAGAACAAAAAATGGAATTATAAGAAGTCCTATATCAATTGCCCCATCAAAAGGAATCCCAACGGCGGTAATCTCAAGCTTCTCAAAAAACCACCAACCAATAAATGTCGCCATTGCGGTAATTGCCAATAGTCTTTTTGATAGAGCTAACCCATTTGTCTTGCCACGTATATCAAGAACGTCATTAACAAAACCGACCACCCCGCCAAATACAAGAGTGAAAAGCGGGATCCAAGTCTGGTCCCTACTTAAAAAATCTAATTTAGTAGTAGTCTCTGTTGGAAAAAATTTAGAAACCCCCCAAACGGCTAGTGTCGTTATTACTACGCTTCCCCAAATCACAATCCCTCCCATTCTGGGAGTGTGTCCCTCTCTTTCTTTGTGAATCTTATTAAATTCAACAGCTTCCTTTCCGTCTAGGGCTACTTTTCCGGGCGTGCTCTTCCAAGCTTTATATTTATATAAATAATGCGTAAGAAGCGGTGTAATGGCTATACCAATGAAAAATGCCGAAGCAGCCGGCACTATAACTTTTACTATATCTATAACCATATTTTCTATCGTCCAACCGCTTTAATACTTGCTGAAACTAGCTTATTCACATCACTAAACCTACCGTCGATGCTTGAGCCTAGAACAGTAATTATTATTGGATGATTTAGCCCTGAATCAAAAGCAATCACCAAGTTGCCGCCTGCAAGATCTGTAAATCCGGTCTTTGAGGCAATTAATCCCGGGATGCTGTTGACTGCCTCATTTGTATTCTCGGCAACAAGCATTTCCTCTCCTCCATTACTATACTCAACTTCACTATATGCCGTATCTTCAAGCAATTCCGGCGCAATTGAAATAGCCCGCCTGAAGAGCTCTACAGTATCTCTTGCAGAACCATACCCACCACTTATTGATAAGTTTGGATCAAGTCCGGTTTCATTTATGAAATAAGTTTGAACAAGACCAAGCTCGCTCGCTCTTGAGTTCATTCTGTCTATAAAAGAGGTTTCCTCCTCGGCCTCATCCTCAAAGTCACTTGGAATAGACTCTACCGCACTTGCTACGGCGTGCGCCCCGTCATTTGAAGAGACCAAAAGTGTGAAGCCAAGCAAATCAGACAAGAGCCAATTATCGCCCTCACTAAGTCCGCTATCCCCCTCTATATCAATTGATTCTTTTTCAATCGCAATTACAGAATCAACTGGAGCACTCTCGTAAGCAACAAGTGCTGTCATTATTTTTGTTAGTGACGCCAATGGAAGTTGTGTCTCGGAATTTTTGCTAAATAGCGCTTCTTCCTTGTTTACGTCAAATACGTAGGCCGCGCTTGCCTCAAGCTCAATTTCAGCAAAAGGACTTGGAGTTGCTACTGGTTCTTTTATTACAACCTCAACCCTACTGCCACCATATTTATCAAGAGTCAAACCTAAAAGCCCTATTACTCCTACTAATAGCATTATGCTCAACACTGTTGAGTCTCTTTCGCTAAGCTGTGTGGGTGTGTTCTCCATTTTCTGTTTCTTCGTCTAATCTATCCTCAAAATTCTCTATTTCTAGCTTAATATCTGCATAATTTGGCAACTCTTCAATTCTACTTATACCAAGAAAAGTGAGTAGGTCAAAAGTCGGTTTGTAGAGAAAACTGCGGGCATCCTTTGGATTGCTAACTCTTTCAACGAGTCCCCGTATCATAAGGGTGCGCAGTATGAAAGTAGAATTAACTCCTCTGATGTAGTCAATTTCTGCTCTCGTTGACGGACCCTTGTAAAGAAGTACCGATATGGTCTCAAGACCCGCTTTTCCAATTTCCCTTGTTAGCTCTTCTTCTTTTATCTTAGCAATAATTTCAGAAACTTCGCTTGAAGTTCTTAGCGCATATGCTTTTTCTTTCTCCACCAATACAAGCCCTCGTCCCTTTAAAGACTCTCTTAATTTGTTTGCGGCTTCCCTTATATTTACGTCAGACACTTCTAAAATCTCAGAAAGCTCATCTACTTTCATAGGTTCGCCTTTAAAAAATAACACTGCTTCAAGTTTCTGTTCTAATTCCATATTAGTACTTAGGCACGGAAACTTCGTCTGACTCCATTGTTATGTCATAAAATCGACCGGATTGTCTTACATTAATAGCTCCTTGCTTTACAAGCTCAAGCATTGCTAGAAAACTAACTACAATGTCAGACTTATCACCTTTCTCTAGACCTGCAAATTCTTTAAAACTTGTAGATATCGCCCTTGTAACTCTGTCTGCCAATTTTTCTATCATCTCCTCAAGACTTACTACTTTCTTCACTACTGTCTCTGGAATGAAAGTTTTCTTAGGTAACAACGAGATAACCTCCTCAATGGATTCTCTCAGTGACTTTATTGAGATATCATTTCCCGGCGCAAAAGAAACTTCTTGGACTCTTTTCTCTCCACCAGAGTGGAGAATATTTTTGCCAAAACGATCACCCAAGTTTCTTGATAATTCTCTAAAATGTTTATAGAGCTTTAGCCTTCTTTCAAGATCTTCGATACTCTGCTCCTCTTCCTCGGTTAACTCAAGTACTGGAAGAAGCGACTTGGACTTTATTAAAAGAAGAGTAGATGCTACTAAAACAAAATTAGCGGTTTGCCCTACTGATTTCTTTTGTGACTCTACGTAAGAGAGGTAATCGTCTGTAACTGTAGCCAGAGACACATCATTAATAAAAAGCTTTCGCTTCTCTATCAACTGAAGGAGTAAGTCTAAAGGCCCTTCAAAGACGTCTGTTTTTACAACGTATGCGTTCATTTTCTAATCTTGATAGCTTTGTTGTGGTCCTTATCCTCATTGAACTCTATTCTCATATTATTCAGATAGTAGCGTGTCTATTCTATTAATCTCCCTCGGGAAAAGCGTAGCTTCCTTTACATTATCTAATCCTAAGAAACGTGCTGTTAGTCTTTCAAGACCCATTCCAAATCCCCCATGCGGAGGCATTCCGTACTTAAATGCTTGCAAATAGAAGGAGAATTTCTCCGGGACTAACCCTTTTTTCTTCATGCTTTCAACTAGCTGATCATAGTCGTGAATTCGCTGGCTTCCGGTAAGAATCTCAAGTCCTCTAAAAAGTAAGTCAAACCCTTTTGTATAAGTTGGATCTTCCTCGTCAGGATACGTATACATCGGCCTTTTTGATGTTGGAAAATGAGTTACGAATACAAAATCAGAATCAAATTGGTTTTTTGCATACTCTGAAATCATCCTTTCATGCTGTGGTTCAAGGTCAGGCGCTCCAACTCCGTCTTCACCAAACTCTGCCTTTATTAGCTCCTGAGCTTCACGTAATTTCATGTATGGTATTTCCTCAGGAATACTCGGAAACTCTGCGCCAAGAAGCTCAAACTCCTCTTTGCACGTCTCCTTGAGATGCTCATTTATAACGCGCATAAGGCCACTGGTAAATTTCATCACATCAGTGTGGTCTTCAATGTAGCCCATCTCTATATCAAGGCTTGTGTATTCGTTTAAATGTCTTGTTGTCTTATGCTTCTCCGCCCGAAATACAGAGCCAACAGAAAAAACTTTCTCAAAGACACCCACCATAATCTGTTTGTAGAATTGCGGACTCTGCGCGAGATTTGCCTTGTTATCAAAATATTCAACCTCAAAAACAGAGGCCCCGCCTTCTGCGTCTTCTCCAATTATTTTCGGCGCCTGAAATTCAGTAAATCCGCACTTTTTTAATGAGTCTCTAAAAGCATATGCGATTTCTGACTGCACCTTAAAAATTGCTCGGCTTTTTTTAGTTCTAAGTGTTAGCGGTAAATAATCAAGATGAGTGTCAATATTTAATTCTGCATCAGTATCAAAAGGAAGCTCTTGAGCGCGCCCAAGCACTTCTATCTCCTTTACCTCAAGTTCTATGTCGCCAAGCGGAATCTCGCTATTTACCATATTGTCCGGTCTTTTGTTTACTACTCCCCCTACTCGCACCGCCCATTCAGGCCTCATTTCACTTGCGACTTTGTGAGCATCTACTTTTGGCGTTACTACAGCTTGCACTGTGCCACTCTGGTCACGAAGATCAAAGAAAATAAGTTTGCCATGATCACGACGCACAGAAACAGAGCCAGCGACTCTAACTTCGCTTCCAACTTTTTCATTTAGCTCGCCTATTGCGGTTCTATCCATATTAATCAGTATTAATTAAGAGAAACTCCAACCTTCTTTCGTACGTCCATCATTTTCTCGCTTGCTAGTTCTTTCACTTTCTCAGAGCCCGCGACGAGAGTTTTTTCAAGCTCCGCTTTGTCTGAAAGTAATGCATTGTATTTTTCTCTCATTGGTGAAAGCACCTTTTCCGCGTCCGCTATTAACGCTTCTTTAAGGGCTTTGTAATTGCTCTTATTTTCTCCGTAGAGTGGTTTTAACTCATCTTCTCCTCTAAAGAGTTTGTGAATTTCATATACATACTCTGGAAACTCTCCGTCAGAATCCGTCACAATTCCCATCACCGCATTTGCCACCTCGTCCTTTGAACCAAAAAGTGGAATGGTATTTTTGTAGCTCTTGCTCATCTTCTGGCCATCTACTCCAGGCACAGTAGCAACTTCTTCGCGAATGAGCGCTTCTGGGAGCTTGAAAGTTTGCCCATAGCGACTATTGAACTTCTCTGCAGTATCCCGCGCAATTTCTATGTGCTGTTGTTGGTCTTTCCCTACCGGCACCACATCGGCTCCGTAGATTAAAATGTCAGCGGCCATGAGCATTGGATAGTCAAATGTTCCGACTGAAATTTCTTTATTCTTTGCCTCTGCGTCCTTAAATGCGTGTGCACGCATTAAAAACGGCATTGTTGTAATACAGTTGAAGACCCATGCAAGCTCTGAGTGCTCGGAGATATCGGACTGCTTATAGAGCGTTACTTTTTTAGGATCAATACCAATTGCAATATACCCTGCCGCTACCCTGTAAATGCTTTCTCGGAGTTTCTCTGGCTCATACGCTGTAGTGAGCGCGTGATAATCGGCTATGAATAAATGACTTTCATACTCCTCCTGATAATCAAGAAACTGGCGCATGGCGCCAAAATAGTTCCCCAGATGTAGATCGCCCGTCGGTTTTATGCCTGAAACAAGGCGTTTTTTACTTGCCATATGGGCAAAATAATACCAGAAATATGCTGTTGCTTAAAGACTATAGCTTTGTTATAGTCGCCCCTGAAAGAACATTGATTAATCTTGGATTGGGAGCGGTGAAATGCGCATTACAATAACACAAGCTACTCCGTGTTCGCCTTCGGCTGGCATCTCAGGCACGGCTGTGGCGAGGACGTTCAGATTCCTGCAGGAGAGACAGACGAAGTGCTGGGACCCTATCTCGGCAAGTTGGACGGCGGCGACGCATATGTTGCCATCCCTGGCGAGATCACCTGCCATGAGGGCCCGGATGATGCTCCAAATATCTGTGATTCTCGAATGTCTTTGTCTTCAAAGACTTTCTCAGTGTCATCATTTGTAAAATCCAGGACTGTATGTGCCACACTCCAAAGCAGATCGGGGGTAAATTTTTGTTCGTAATGCAAGCCTACATTCGGAGTTTTCTTTAAATCTTTACTTTGGAAGTACTCGCGAAAATTCATTTTAGTATATCCGGCTATATCCCCTCCTCGCGGAGTTCTTCTACTTTCTTTTTAGCAGAGCGCGATAGCTTCTTTGGAAGTGGAACTTTGATCTTTATTAAGAGATCTCCTCGCACACCGGCTCGGTTCGGAATACCCTTACCACGTACGCGAAGAATCTCCCCCACTGAAACTCCTGCTGGCACTTTAACGGTAATTGCGCCTTCTAGTGTCTCAAGCGAGTAATCGCTTCCAAGGAGTGCATCAGAGAGCTTTACTGAAAGCTCGGTTACGAGATTGTTTCCCTCTTTTCTAAACCGCTCATGTGGCTCAACGTGAATCTTAATATAGAGGTCGCCCGATACCGCTCCTTTAAGCGCCTCTCCTGCGCCAGTAAGGCGGATCATCTCGCCGTCGTTTATTCCAGCTGGAATTGCAACAGCAATCTCCTGCTCTTTCCTTAGCACGCCGTGGCCCTTGCAGCTCTTGCACTTTACTTTAGGCACTTTGCCCGCACCACCACAGGTGGTGCAGGTTCGGACACTTGTAAATGTGCCAAGAAGCGAGCTTCGTGTCTCATGAATTTGCCCTTTGCCATTACATGCATTACAACTTTCCATTTCGGAGCCCGACTCTGCTCCTGAGCCTTCGCAAACCTCACAATTTGAGGTCTTGGTTACTAAAATCTTTCGTTCAATACCAAAAACTGAATCCTTAAATGAAATCGTTAAATCAATTGAAATATCGCGGCCGCGTCTTTGTCTTTCTCTTCCGCCGCCAAAAATGTCTCCAAAAATGTCCCCTATATCAAAGTCCTCAAAGCCTCCCTGCTGAAAGCCGGAGAAATCAAAACCATCAAAACCGGCTCCGCCTTGTGCACCGCCAGCTCCAGAAAAGACGCGGCCGTATGCGTCGTACTCTGCTCTTTTCTTATCGTCAGAGAGTACTGAATAGGCATCACTAGCCTCTTTAAAGCGAGCTTCATTCCCATCTTTTTTATCTGGATGATATTGGTGCGCAAGCTTTCTAAACGCTTTCTTTATATCTTCTTTGCTTGCCTTTTTATCCACCCCGAGTATTTCGTAGTAGTCCTTATGTGGCATGGCACTATTTTACGCCTAACTTCGATAAAATCAATTTTTGTCCTCTTCCCCTTTATCCTCCTTTTTCTCTTCGGTAAAATCAGCATCTCGTACTTCACCTTCTCCTTCTCCGCCGGCTTGTGGATTTTGCTCGCCACCCTGCGCCTCTTGCGATTTTGCCATTGTCTCTCCTATTTTCTGCATTGAAGCAGATAGTGCTTCAATCGCGCTTTTAATTGCCTCTAGGTCATCCTTATCTTTTGCCTCTCGCAGTGCTTTTACTTTATCCTCCACATCACTCTTTATATCAGCAGGCACTTTATCTCCTGCGTCTTTAAGCGCTTTCTCTGCAGTGTATGCAAGCTGCTCTGCAAGATTTTTCGCCTCAATGAGCTCAGTCTTTTTCTTGTCCTCATCAGCATGAGTCTCTGCATCTTTTTTCATCTTTTCAATGTCTTCATCCGTAAGGCCTGAGCTTGCCTCAATTTTAATTGACTGCTCCTTACCAGAGGACTTGTCTTTAGCCTTTACATTTAGAATTCCATTTGCATCTATATCAAATGATACTTCCACTTGTGGCATACCACGCGGTGCAGGCGGAATACCGTCTAGAATAAATCGCCCTAAACTCTTATTGTCCGCTGACATTGAACGCTCCCCCTGTACGACGTGTACCTCAACTGATGTCTGATTGTCTGCTGCAGTTGAGAAGACCTGTGATTTAGAAGTCGGAATAGTGGTATTCCTTTCAATGAGCTTTGTTGCTACACCACCGAGTGTCTCAAGACCAAGCGATAGTGGAATAACATCAAGAAGAAGTACGTCTTTTACGTCTCCCTGAAGGATTCCTGCCTGAATTGCAGCTCCAAGCGCCACCACTTCATCCGGGTTAATTGATTTGTTTGGTTCCATTCCGAATAGCTCTTTTGCTTTCTCTGTTATAAGCGGCATACGGGTCTGTCCACCAACAAGAATCACCTCATCTATGTCAGAGACTGAAAATGGAGATGCCTCTATAGCTCTTTTTGTGATCTCAACAGACTTGTCTATAAACTCACCTGCAAGCTCCTCAAGAGTCGCTCGTGTGAGCTTTAGGAGAAGATGCTTTGGCCCACTTGCGTCAGACGTTATAAATGGAATGTTAATCTCGCTCTCCGCTGCGGTTGATAGCTCTATTTTTGCCTTCTCTGCCGCCTCATCAAGGCGCTGAAGTGCAAGAGGGTCGCCGGTAATATCAATACCGCTTTCTTTCTTAAATTCCTCTGCAATCCACTTAATGATTTTTTGGTCAATATCGCGGCCTCCCATGTGAGAATCGCCGTCAGTTGATTTCACTTCGATAACGTCATCCCCCACCTCAAGGACAGAGACGTCAAAAGTTCCACCTCCAAAGTCATAAACCACAATCTGTTCGTTCTTTTTCTTATCAAAACCGTAGGCAAGCGCTGCAGCTGTTGGCTCGTTTATAATTCTCTTTACCTCAAGCCCTGCAATCTGCCCCGCATCCTTAGTAGCTTTTCTCTGCGCGTCGTCAAAGTAAGCCGGCACAGTGATAACAGCTTCCTTTATCTCTTCGCCAAGCTTTGCTTCAGCATCTTTCTTCATCTTCTGAAGAACCATTGCTGAGATCTCTTCTGGGCGATGATCTTTATCGCTTAAATTAACAAGTACTCCTCCATCGCTTCCTTTCTTTATTTCAAAAGGCACGGTGTCTTTGTCTTTAGTTACCTCACTATCATCAAATCGATGGCCAACAAAACGCTTAATCCCGTAAATTGTGTTCTTAGGATTTGTAACTGCTTGGCGCTTCGCTAAGACTCCTACGAGACGCTCATTGGTCTTTGAGACAGTAACTACAGAAGGAGTCGTACGATTACCTTCTGCATTTTCCACGATTGTTGACTCACCACTAACGACTGCCGCCATTGCGGAGTTTGTAGTACCTAAATCTATTCCTAAAATTTTGCTCATATTTTTATTTATTAACTACTACTTTTGCAGGTCGGACAATATTATTCCCTCTTTTATATCCTCTTTGCAATACTTCAACTATTGAACCTTTGGAAGAGTTGTCTTCTACTTCTTTAACGCTCATTGATTCGTGAAGGTTGGGATCAAATTCCTCTCCAATTTCTCCATAAACTTCAATTCCATATTCCTCTAAAGTGTTTATAAACTTGCTTTGAATATGAGTGACTCCAACTTTCCAGTTTTCATCAACGCTCTCCCAAGCCTCTCCCTTCATTGCGACTTCAAAGCTATCTAAAATCGGTATCAGAGACATCAGAACTTCATCTTGAGTATCCTCACGTACGCTTTTTATAAGCTCGGAGCCTGCTTTTTTTGAATTTAGGACGTCTGCTTTAGCTCTTTGCCATCCATCAAGGTACTCTTGTTTTTCAGCTTGACATTCTTTTAGCTTCTTTCGAAGCTTGGCTATAGCATCCTTAGAACTCTCGTCCTCAGGTTCAAAAACAACATCATTATGCCCCGCGTCTTGTACGTTGTCAATATTTTCTAGGTCTGCTTTTTTCTTAGGCATAGAAATCTAAATCTATATTTAACTCATAACCTTACGATATATCGTAAGGTTTTTAGTGTACTACCGCTTGCTCCACTGAGGTGCACGCCTTGCTCCTTTTAGTCCAAACTTCTTGCGCTCTTTCATACGAGGATCGCGTTTTAGATATCCGGCTTGCTTGAGCTCTTTTCGTAGCTCCTCGTTGTTCTTAACTAGCGCACGCGCTATTCCGTGTCGTATCGCTTCAGATTGAGCGGTAGTACCACCCCCAATTACTTTAGCTGACACAGAAAAAGTGTCTTTTGACGGCCCAAAAGCCTCTTCAACGGCTCTTTGGTTTTTGGGGACAGGAAAATACTCTTTTAAACTCTTTTCATTTATTACAATATCGTTTTTAGAGTTCTTAGTAAGCCGCACTCTTGCTACAGCTGTTTTTCGTCGTCCCACGGCCTCAATGTATTTATTTGCGGTTGCCATATTATTCAGTGATATTTAAATTCTTTAGACGAGTTTTTCTCAACCTATTTGAAGGAAGCATTCCGTAGACTGCCTTTCTTATTAATTCTGAATGTCCTTTCTTTGCTACGATGTCGCCTGCTGTTTCAATCTTTAGTCCACCTGGGTAGCCGGAGTATCTTGTGTATTCCTTTTGCTCCATCTTCTTCTCTCCAACGTCCATTTTTGAAGCGTTTGTAACATCAACTTTTACATCCGCAGCAATATGCTTTTCAAAATCAACACTTCCCTTACCAAGAAGAATATGCGCCGCCTCTGTCGCGATTCTTCCTAACTTCTTTCCTGTTGCGTCAATTTCGTGCTTCATATTAAACAAATTCTATAACTGCATTCTTTCTGGCGTCGTGCCCGCTCACGCCTGTCTTAGTTATTCTGGTATATCCTCCTTCTCTGTCTTTGTATTTTGGCGCAATTTCATCAACTAGCTTTTTAGAAGCTAGATTTTCCTCACCCAGTCTTGAGCTAATCATTCGCCTTGAAGCTAAGGTCTTTTTGTTTCCCATAGTAACTAGCTTTTCAATAAAAGGCCTTAGCTCTTTTGCTTTTGCCTCTGTGGTCTCAATCTTTCCGTGAAGAATAAGAGAGCGAGCAAGAGAACGAAGCAAAGCCGTCCTCTGCCTTGCTACTCGTCCAAATTTTCTTTCTCTCTTATGGTGCTTCATAATATCTCCTTACCTAAGAGTCACTCCAAAGTTAGAGAGTGCTCTTTTTACTTCCTGAAGGCCTTTTTGCCCCAATCCTTCAATCGCTAATATATCCTCTTCTCTTTTTCTTACAAGTCCTCCTGCGGTTCTTATATTTGCCTTAGTAAGAGCATTTATCGTTCTTGGTGTTAGATCAAGTGAGTCAATTCGAGTCTTCATGAACTCCTTATCAATCTCTTGCCTTTTCTCCTCTTTAACTTCCGGAGCTGGCTCATCACTTTCAACTACTGGCTCTGGGAGCTCAAGCTCTTCTTTCTTAAATCCAACTACAGCTCGCAGCTGATTTATCATTACCTCAATTGAACGCTCGAGGGCTTCTTTAGGAGTAATTGTGCCGTCTGTTTCAATAAAAATACGTAAGCGGTTAAAGTCAGTTCTGTCACCAACACGCATATTTTCTACTTCGTAATTAACTCGACGAATTGGAGTAAATATCGCATCTAGAGATATTGTCCCAATTTCTACTCGGTCTTTCTGCAAAACTTCCTTTGGAACATACCCTAGTCCTTTTTCTACCCTAAATTCAATGTCTATAGACTTATTTTTGTCGGTTATTTCAAGAATGTTTTGTTCTGGATTTAAAACATTCACCTGCCCTGGAGCTGTTATGTCTCCAGCAGTTACGGACTTAACTCCTTTTACCGAAAGAGTAAGAGTTTGTGGTTCTTCTGTAAGCATTTGAAGGCGCACTTTCTTTAGATTAAGAAGAATAGTTATCACGTCTTCTTTTACACCATCTATTGTTGAGAATTCGTGCTGTACTCCATCAATTTTTACTGAAGTGATTGCAGCACCTGGAAGAGACGAAAGAATTATTCGCCTTAGGGAATTACCCAAGGTGTGACCATATCCCGGGTGAAGTCCATCTATCTCATATGTGCCATCAAAATCTTCCTCTGAAACGATTCGCGGTTTTGATGGCAATGCTACGTTATAGTCTGACATATTAAAACTATTAACTAATAATTAACGGCTGTAGTACTCAAGTACTTGAGCCAAATCAAAATGATTATCTACTGTGGTGTAAACCGGCAGCTGAGTTACCTCCCCGCTTAACTTTTTTGCGTCAAATTTAACCCATTTTGGTGGGTTGTATTCTTTTATACGATCAGCTTGAAGCGTGAAAAGAGACTTTTCTCTACTTCCTTCCTTTACCGCTACTTTTTCACCTACACGCACATGATGAGATGGTATTGTCATTTTCTTGTCACCAACTGTAATGTGCCCATGTGAGACCATCTGCCTTGCTTGGCGGCGTGTCGGGGCAAGTCCAAGGCGAAACACAACGTTATCTACTCTCATCTCAAGTTTTCTGAAAAGCTCCGATAGAGGGTCTTGGCTGTGACTCTTTGTAACTTCCTTAACATATCGAGAGAACTGCTTTTCTAATATCCCGTATGTATAGCGAACTTTTTGCTTCTCTAAGAGCTGTCTTCCGAAATCAGACAAACTTCTAGGTCTCCTGCCCATTTTTTGCTTTCGCCTCGCCGCTGTAGCAGCAAATTTCTGTGTTTGAGTTTTTTCAAACACTTCTGCGCCTAGGCGTTTTGCTACTTTGTATTTTGACTTAACAATCATATTTATACACGTCTGACCTTAGGTGGTCTTGGGCCATTAAAAGGAACTGGGGTTACATCCCTTATTCTTGAGACATTAATTCCCTTTCCCGCAAAAGAACGAAGTGCCGATTCTCTGCCAGAACCTACTCCTTTGATAACTACATCTACTTCCTTCACTCCCATAGTATTTGCTTTCTCACCTATAAGATCTCCAACTTTGGCTGCTGCAAAAGGAGTGCCGCGTCTTGAGCCGGCAAAACCAAGAGCGCCGCTTGATGACCATATAACTGTGTTTCCGCTCTTGTCTGCTAGAAGCATCTTGGTGTTGTTGTATGTTGCATGAATGTGAAGAGTTCCAGTGTCTAGTTTTTTCTTTGGAACTTTTGAAAGAGAACGAGCTTTGAGCCCTGAACTCATTCCGCTACCGCTCTTTTTTATAATCCTTTTCTTTCCCATATTATTTCTTATCTACCTTTCTTCTACCTGAAGTCGCAGTTTTTCTTACATTTCCTCTAACAGAGCGAGAGTTAGTCTTTGTCCTCTGGCCCCTTACTGGTAGGTTTCTTGCATGCCTGTCTCCTCTGTATGCCTTTATGTCTTTGAGACGTTTCACATTGCCGGCAACTTCACGACGAAGTTCTCCTTCAATCCGAAACTCCTCAACTTTTTGACGCAGTGTGTTCTCTTCAGATGTGCTTAAATCTTTCGGCTTTTTCCCGGCGTCAACTTTAGCACTATCAAGAATATCTTTTGCTCTAGCACGCCCAACGCCATGGACTTCGGTAAGTCCTATTTCAAGTCTTTTATTATCTGGGATTGTAATTCCTGAAATACGCATATTAACCTTGTCTTTGCTTGTGTCTTGGATTTACACAAATTACATAAAGGCGCCCTTTCCTTCGAACGCTTTTGCAATCTTTACACAACTTTTTTACTGACGTTTTGACTTTCATCCCGTTAGAGATAGGAAGCAACATGTCGCTTCCGTTCATTACTCTTATAACTGACCACCTACATACTCCTACTTACTTTTGAGATATATCCCGTCGATCGCAATTTGCAATCTCTAACGGAATTCATATAAAAAAAGCGCTGTTTATGAGTGCGGCTCAATAACTCAATCAATAATCTGCACTATAAGCGCCTCACAATTCTGCCCTTGCCACCATATGGCTCAACTTCTACGAGCACTTTATCGCCAACAAGGACCTTAATTCGATGCATTCGCATCTTACCTGAAAGATAAGCAATCTGCTGCTCACCTCCTTCAAGCTTTACCCTAAAAAGAGTATTTGGCAGAGCCTCATCCACTACGGCAGGCGTGGCCTCGTTTTTATCCTTATCTTGATTCTCCTCCATTTAGGTTTCGCTATACTACCAGTATTTTAGGGCTATCGTCAAGGAGCTGTGATGATTCTCTCTAGTTTTATCTTGTCCTCCTCCTCAGGGAAGGATCTCTTCCAAAACGGCCTCACTACAACGTTTGTGCTTGTTATACTTGGATATCCTGAAAGCACTGTCTCAATTGCACTTTTAGATTTTCCTGCCAGATCCTCCTTAAGCCCGTCTTCTGAATAAGTCCATATTAAGTAAGCATTTCCACTAAGTTCAAAGCTAAAGCTCTCCTCGCTCCAAGGGAATGGATTTCCAGGCACATTAAGTGTCAGGTTCTCTGGAGTCAGCAGCTCTACGGTATCACCTTTCTCAAGGGCGCCCACTGTATTTTCCGCCAAGAACTTTGCAAATTCCTCCCTTTCAAATATGACTCCATAAAGGGTTCCTTTTTCCACCACTTCGGCATTTGATCCGCTTGATTTGGTTTGTCCCGCTTCAAACTCTACAAAAGTAGCACTATCAAAGAGATAAAAGTTTTCAGGTTTTTGTGCTCGTGCATCGCTTTTTAATTGCTCACGTAAATCTGCCTGAAGTGCAATTCTTGCTTTTGCTTCGTCCTCCTCATCTACTATCTTTTTAACTCCTTCAAAGCCTCCGGTCATTGATGATTTAGAGCGCGCATAAAATGTCTCGAATCTCGGGCCGCCTTTAAATCCAGGTATTGTGAAATCGGTTAAGCCGATATTGTATTTCTCTCCGGGTTCATCAGCATAGACCGTCACCTCTACGCTTCCGGGTACTGTTTTTCCGTCTTCTTTTTTCTGTCCTGGCACCACCACAGACTTATTTATCCTATAAACAAGCCCTTCTGGTGTTTCAAATCTAGTGTTTGTAATAAGGCGCTGGTTTGCAGAGCTATGGTCGTTGTAAACTAGCAGCTTCCCTGAAGCTTTCTCTAATACATCCTCTTCTCCTGTCGCAGTTACTGCTTTTGAAAGCTCTCTTTCAACTGTCATTATCTCGTATGCAAGTTCACCAAAACCTGCGTTTTTGTATGATTCAAATTCTCCGTCAACAATTACAGTTCTTTGTTTGGGAGTGACTTCTACTTTTGCTCCTGAAAATATATATGAAAAAGCAAGCGCTAATACAACTACTGAACCAATAGCTATTGTCCAAACCCCAAAACGAGATGATTTCTTTTCACCATCAGCTGAACTTTCGCTTGCGTGCACTTTGCTTCTTCTGTGAGGGCGCGAATTAGATACAGACACCTTTCTTATTGAGCGCCTATCTGGCGGAACTATGTCTTTAAATTCCCCTGCCATAAGTGTTTGCACTATATCACAGCCTATCCCGCGGGAAAATGAGGCTCATCAGGAGGACAGTAATCTCCTATTGTAGTAAAGGGCAGCCACTCCTAGCCCAGTGTCATAGCCAATATTTGGGCCCTCAAAATTGCATAGCCTCCCTGGGATATCCTCTGAAATGTACTGACTTACCAAATCGCTCTTTCCTTTAGTAATCGGAGCAAGGCGAGATCCTGAAATTTGGCTTACGAACCAGTCGGCAGTGTCGGAGTCCGCGTGGACTAGAACAGTGTTTGGGAGTGGTTCTAGAGCGGCAAGGTTGGCGCACGCTTCGTTAAATGCTCTTCCCCACTCGCGCGCACTTTGGAGAAGATAAACTGCATCCATTGATGAGAGTCTGTTGTCCGAACCATTTACTCTAAGTCTTATATTTGAAATTGAATCAACTGGGTGCACCCCGGATTTCATTGCTGCATTTCTTGCAGTTGAGTGTTTGCCAATTGGGAAAGATGCAACTCCCGCTATCATTCCATCTTTCACCAAAGCTAAGTCAGTTACCTCTCCAGATATATCTACAAGAATAAAATCGAGTAAGCCGTCGTAAACATCCCTTGTTGCAAGAAACAGAGGAAGAATCGATGTCTGAACGACTATTGGAGTAGCACCGAAAATTCTCTCTAGAGTATCTTCGGCTTGTTTATGAAATCTGTCTGATACAAAACCTTGAAGCATTGAAATATCTACTCTGTTTGCTCTTTGAGACTCAAGATCCCAAAGCTCTCTCCCGTCAGCAAGAGTTCTCACTACAGTTTCCTCTACTAAATTCATTCCTGAACGGTCATCGCTCGCATTTCTTCTTATATCCTCCCTTCCTTGTTCAAGTATTCGCTCTAAATAATCCTCCGTAATATTCCTCTCAACTCCTTCTGCTGAAACTGTAGCAGGCTCAACAGTACTCCACGGAGAAGAAACGGTGCACAGGACCCCAAAAACCTCGCCTCCCTCTAGCCCTTTTCTTATAAGCTCATTCCCCACTTCGTTAAGCGCAGAGATGGTGTGATATGAGAGCTTGTCTGGGTTTAGCTCCTTGTGAAGAGGAAGAGATTTTCTTGTTGAATACGTGATAGTAGGTCTATCGTCTCCTGAAAACCTGGCTATAGCTCCGCCCACGCTCCCACTCCCAATATCAAAAAGTGCAATTGTTGGATAAATTTTTTCACTACCAAAAAACTTGCGCATATTTAGCATATTATAGCTTTCGTAAAGCGTGTTTGCTAGAAAAGTTTGTATAAAACCTAAGGAAATTTTTATTCAAGCAGAGCTTTCACTCTCCTCACTCCTGCCGATGATGATTCCTCTTTGGTGATTTTGAAAGTACCTTTTATTTCAGATGTGTTTTTAACGTGGGGGCCACCACAGAGCTCGCGGCTCCATACTGTGCCGTCTTTGCTCTTTAGCGTATAAACCTGGACTGTGTCTGGATATTTTTCCCAGAAGCTGCCTTCTACGCCAGAGGCTTTTGCCTCTTTTTTAGGCATCTCAACTAATTCCATCACGGCGTTAGCCGCGATGGCATCGTTAACATATTTTTCCACCTTATCTAGCGTTTCTCTGTCTACTTTTTCCGGGTGTGTAAAATCAAAGCGCGTACGCTCTGTTGTGATGTTTGAGCCTGCTTGATGGACATTGTCTCCTAGATACTTCCGAAGACCTGCAAGCATTAAGTGCGTCGCAGTGTGCAGCTGTGTCGTCGTCTCCCCGCCATCAGCAAGTCCCCCTTTAAACTTCTGCTCAGCTCCCGCGCGCGATAGCTCTTGGTGACTCGCCATCTCCACCTTAAAGCCCTCAACATCCACTTCTATATTTAATTCAGGAGCTAGCTCTAGAGTTAACTCTAGAGGGAATCCATATGTTGAAAAAAGTGTAAATACCTCTTTACCCGAGAGCTTGCCTCCTTTTGCTTTCTCTAACTGTTTCAAGCCTTTACCTAGAGTTGCGCGGAATCTCTCTTCCTCAAGCGCAGTCTCGCGCTCAATGTCCGCTTTTTTGTTTGTTAGCTCTGGATATACTCCCTCATACACCTCTACCACCGGCGCCACAACTCCGTGAAGCGTCTCTTTGTCCACCCCTAATTTATCCATATGCCGTACTGCGCGTCTTATAAGCCTGCGAGTGAAGTATCCCGCATCTGTATTTGTTGGTACCACTCCATCAACAATCATAAATATTGCCGCTCGCATATGGTCTGCTATTACCCTAAATGACTCTTTATTCTCCTCATCTAAATATGACTTTCCGGAAACTTTTGAAAGATGTTCTATAACCACATTTAAACTATCCACATTAAATACATCTGGGTCTTGATTTGCCGCAGCGGTAATACGCTCAAGCCCTCCTCCAAAATCAACATTTTTCTGCGGAAGTGGCTCAAAACTTCCATCTTCCTTTTTTATGTACTCCATAAAAACGGAGTTACCTATCTCAACAAAGCGACCACAATCACAATTAGGATGACACTCCGCGCCAAAGGCGCTGTCGTGCTCGGTGCCAAAGTCATAAAACACTTCTGAATCTGGCCCACCCGGCTCGCCTGCTGGCATCTTATCCGGCGTGCCGGAACGACTCCACCAATTTTTCTTAGCGTCGTAGTAGCATATGCGCTCCTCGGGAATTCCCAAACCCTTCCAAATTTCTGCTGACTCAGTGTCTTTAGGAATACCCAAACTCTCGTCTCCCGCAAAACAAGTGACCCATAGCCTGTCTTTTGAAAGACCGACTTCATTAGTTAAAAATTCAAAGAACCATGGTAATTGCTCTTTTTTGAAATACTCACCCAAAGACCAGTTTCCAAGCATTTCAAAAAATGTCGTGTGGCGATTGTCCCCTACTTCTTCTATGTCCTCGGCTCTAAAAGCCTTTTGAGAATTTACCAAACGAGTGCCTTTTGGATGCTTCTCTCCTAATAGATATGGCAAAAGAGGCTGCATACCAGAACCGGTAAAAAGTGTCGTGGGATCATTCTCCGGCCTTAAAGAAGCAGAAGGGATATGCGCGTGTCCGCGCTCTTCAAAAAATTTTATGTATTTATCTCGTATTTCGGCGGTTTTCATAGTGCTCTATCTCTAGAGCGCTATATATTCGTAAAACGAAAGCTCTAGCAGATACCCAACCACAATAAACAAAATACCTAGAATAGCCAAGTTGCGCTCTCTCCTAATCTCGCGCAACACTACTTTACCTATCTTATGCTCCTTTACAATCTTCCAGTGCACAGAGAGCACGGTAAAACCCAATAGAACCTTTCCTAAGACTCCAAGCGTAAGTCCCCAAAAAAGTAAATCCATTAGCGTGGTTATATCACGTTAATTTCACACTTATCATCACGACTTTACAAAAAACCCATTCTCCACTTCTACTCCATGGAGTAGAAGTGGAGAATGGCTGTTATTTTGCTTTCTTGAAATTATTATGATTTAGCTTACTATTTGCATTTATGAAGCTACATAAAAGAACACTTAAAAATGGCTTAAGAATTCAGGCGGTTGAGATGCCCGGTACAAACGTAGTAACTACGCTTGTCCTTGCTGGCGCCGGCTCAAGACATGAAGAGATGGAGATATCAGGAATTGCACATTTCCTTGAGCATATGTTCTTTAAAGGTGCTAAGAAATTCCCTACCCCAAAGTCAGTAAGTGAGTCAGTGGACGCTGTGGGCGGAAAATTTAATGCGTTTACGGGAAAAGAGCAGGTCGGCTATTATGTAAAAACGGGAAAGGTAAACTTGGATATATCACTTGATGTATTAAGTGATATGCTCCTTCACGCAAAGTTTCCTCCAGAGGAAATTGAAAAGGAGCGAGGTGTAATACTTGAGGAAATGGCAATGTATCAAGATACACCAACGTATCAGATAATGTGGGACATTGAGTCCCTCATCTTTGGAGACCAACCACTTGGGCGAGATCAAATTGGAACAAAAGAATTCATAAAATCAGTAAGACAGCAGGATTTTAGAAATTATATGAACGACCTGTACGTGCCAAAAAATATTGTGATCACGATAGCGGGAGCTGTTGATGAAAAAGATATAGATAAGGCAGAAAAATACTTCCAGTTTGAAGACGGAGATAAAAATCGAGAGCACGTATCTTTTGACCCTGATTTGGCAAAGAAAAAATATTCCATTCGAGAAAAAAACACCGAACAGTACCATATAAACTTCGGTGTTAGAGCTATGTCTGAGCAAAGTGAGGAATATCCTACTCTGCGCGTTTTAGCTGCCATATTAGGTGGAAACATGTCTGCAAGGATGTTCCAAAATGTAAGAGAGGAAAAAGGACTAAGTTATTCAATACACACCGAAACAGACGGATTTACAGATACCGGCTATCTCACTACTCGCGCAGGAGTAAAACTCGGAGATGTATTAAAGGCAATTGAGGCAATTAGATATGAATATGATGACGTAGTTAAGAATGGAATTAGTGAAAAGGAATTGGAGAAAGCAAAAGGATATCTTGTGGGTCAGATTGACTTAGAGACTGAAGATACAGAGAAGGTGGCAAACCACTTTGCCTACAACGAGCTTTTCTATAGAAAAACAGACGACTTTGAAGAGGAGAAGCGAAAAATTGAGTCCGTAACAAAAGAGCAAGTTGAAGAACTTGCAAAGAAGCTACTCAGGCCAGAAAATTTCAGACTTGCTGGAATTGGGCCGGAGATTAAGGAGAGAGAGCTCTTACCTCTTATTTCTTAATTAACGAAGTGTAATTAAAAGCGCACCTCCAACCATTAGAAGTGCTCCTACCACCGCCTGCCAGCCAAGCGTCTCTCCCAAGAAAAGCGCTGCTAGAAATACAACAAAGACTATACTTAGCCGATCTATCGCTACTACGCCTGTTGCAATACCCGCCTTTAGAGCAAAGAAATAAAAGAGCCATGACAGAGCTCCTGCTATACCTGCAGCAAATATTAAAAGCCACTCCTTTGAGCCAAGACTAGTCAAGGAAAAGCCGTCAAATTTTTTCAAAAACACGCTTACAAGGACCAAAAAACCAGCCATAATGATGGCACGAATTGTGGTCGCAAGAGTTGAATCTAAGTCCTCAAGACCAAGCTTTGCAAAGATAGCAACCGCCGCTGCCGCTATTGCTGAAAGAAATGCGTAGAAAAGCCACATACTACTTTAAAGCTAATTCTTTGAATTTTATCACCTCTTCCTCAAACTTATCTACCAACTTGTTATCTATTCGCTTTTTTAGAACTTCAAGTACTGATTCATTAAACCATATTTGTTCTTCTGGACCAGTCGATAGTTTTTCCAAAAATTTATTCCCCACCTTCTCACATTCATTAATGATCGAATGAAGATTATGGAGCTTATCTGCGGTCGAAACCAGAAGTGCGTCCTCTGATGCTACCTTTAAGTGTTTTATATATCTTTCTTTTCTATCTTTCCAAGGCCTCACTTTTCCATCCCTTATATTGTCCTCACTAACATCAAGAACAATTTCTGTAACCTTTTTTCCAAAGTCTTTTTCTAACTCTTTTTTCGTATACTCTGTATCCTCTATCGCGTCATGTAGAAACCCAGCAACAATTACGTCCTCATCGTCCGTATGTTCTGAAAGTATTGTTGCTACAGAAAATAGGTGCGATACGTAAGGTAATTCCTTATCACTCTTCCTTTTTTGATTCCTATGAAGAGTTGATGCGGTTTGTATTGCTTTTTCTATCCTCTCTGTATATTTCATCTAAATTGTTTAAGTATTTTAAAATCCTCAAGCAGTGTATCTTTAAGAGCTCTTGTATAAATTGCTGCAGCTGGGTGATACATTGGCGAGATTGTCATCTCACCAAAAAGTGAACCGGTTTTGTACAATTTCCCATGAGCCACACTTATTGGTTCTAGTTCTGCTCCCAAATCGAACTTTTCCATTATATAACCCATAGCGTAACGTCCAAGCGGAGCTATTACTTTAGGCTCAATTATTTCAATCTGCCTATCAAGAAACGGGCCATATATTTCAATCTCAGATGGCGACGGGTCTCTGTTTTCAGGCGGTCTGTCTTTCACTATATTTGTAATATAAACAGATTCTCTAGCCACTCCTATAGACTCTAACAGTTCGTCTAATATTTTTCCGGCGGCTCCGCAAAAAGGTCTGCCTGTCTTTGCTTCATTTCGTCCTGGTGCTTCTCCTACAAATAAAATATTTGCGTCGTGATTCCCCTCGCCTATCACAGGTAAATTGCCACTTTCTTTACGATAAACATAGAGCGGTGAAGCAGTGAGTCCGACAACCTCGTCGCGAACTTTCTTCATCTCGTCAGTTTTACTCATTTTATCGCTCCCTCCTCGCGAAGTTTTCTCTTTTTTGCGTCCTTTCCGCGATTATATCCGCCAGTTGTGCCGTCTGACTTTACAACTCTGTGACACAGCACGTCTTTGTCCAGATTTCCTTTCATTATATTTCCCACCGCACGCGATGCGTTTGGGGAACCTGCAAGTGCTGCGACCTCTTTATAAGTAAGAGTTTTCCCTTTTGGTATATCTCTTACTATTTTTATAACTCTATCTTTAAACATATTAGAAAAGCTTGGGATCCTCTTTACTCTCAAGATATAACCTTTGTAATTTTTTCCCGGACACTTCTCTATACGGACAATACTCGCAAAACTCACCTTTCTCTGGGATTGAATTGCTATCAAGACATTTTTTAATATCTAAAAGTGTCTTTTCAATCCAGTCACCATTTCCAGTATACGGAAGAACTTTAACATCAAATTCAAGCTTCCCGTCAAACGCTTCCTTATCAGTATCTCCATTTACATATACAAAATATCCTGTGTCTGAAACTTCAAATCCGTTTTGTCTAAAAAGCCACTGGTAGACCTCCATTTGTCTTTTATATCCATCTTGCCATGGGGCATCTAAATTTACCTCACCTTCTTTGCTTGTTGCTTTATAGTCAACAATTATTAATTCTCCATTTGGTTTAACCCAAACATCATCCACGGCACCAGAGACCGTAAAGCCCGTCGACTCGTGCTTGTACTCAATGCCTTTAAAATTGTCTCGCCATAAATCAATATCTTTGTGCTCAAAAGGAACTGCGTCTATTCCATACTGCTCCATTAAAGGATGCGAGCTTTTAGCTTTTCGATGTATATCAAATTCCTTCTTTAAAAGAGTGTCTACCGCCACATTTAGCGTTAGCGGATACCCAGGAGGACGCTTTGTTCCAAGTTTGTTATCTAAATAAAAGCATCGAGGACACTCAATGAAAAAGTCTATTTTTGAGCGAGAGAGCCGCCATTTTGCACCTCCATAGTTCCACGTACTCCCGCGATCTGGGTTATATACTGCCATCGGCTGAGTATAGCACAACCACTATTCCTCCTCTTTCTTTCCAATATGAGGAAACTTTTCGGTCCATTCCTTTAAATGGTCTTCTATAAACCAAATGGCTGTGAACACCAAAAGTGTCAAAAGTGTCGTAAATATCGCAATTATGTATAGTCCAAAACCTACCGCAACTCCAATAGCTGCCGAAACCCAAAGCCCGGCCGCAGTGGTGAGTCCTTTTAGCATATCGTCGCGGAAAATTATTACTCCAGCGCCAAGAAAGCCTACTCCAGTGATAATGCCCGCAGATAGCCGCATTGGGTCAAAGTTTGCTATTCCGATATAGCTAGTAGTTACAATTACTGAAACTATAGTGAAGAGGCACGACCCCATTGAAACAAGCGCAAAAGTTCTAGTCCCGGCACGCTTTCCAGCAAGAACTGAACGCTCTGTACCAAGGAGCATTCCAAGGAGCATAGCCAATAGCAATTGACCAAATACTATTAGTGTTGAACTTGGTACGAATACTTCCATCTAATTTATTACAAACATTGTCATTACAGGGCCCCCACTCGAATCAATTACTGGGAAATCTTTATCCAGACCAAAAGCCCTGTCCCCACTGTCTCTATAAAGTACAGCTCTGTAAATGTTTCCTGCCTCCGTTGCGCGAAGAAGTTCAACTGTTGTCTGGTGCTCCCCCGCATCAAGCCTTGTAGCGCCAAGTGCATTTCCAATACTGCTTTCCGTTCCTTCGTGGATTACTACCCAACCGTCTTCTTCAAGAACTACTTTTTCAATAATTACGCTATCGCCAGATGATTGATTACTTACGTGAATTGCTGGGTTTTTACTTAACTCTGTGCTTGGCGTTGTATCAACTAACCCAACTATTGGTTCATTTATTACCTCTACTACTGCTGCTGTCTGTTCCTCTGGAGCTTCCACTTTTTTAGCAAAAAGTGCCCAAACCCCGCTACCCCCGACTACTAGACCTATAATAAAAGCTGTTGTGACTCTAAAAGTCTGTGTGTGTATAAATTCCATATGGGCGCATTTTACACCCCAGTGCCAGGTTGGCACAAGACCGAAGCCTCTTTTATAATATTCTGGGCTCTATCGGGCGATATTCCGTGCTTAAGGAGCACTTTGTGATTTCCTTTAATGGACCTACAAAGCACTAGTTTATTATCAAGAAGTTTCTTTTTCTCCTCATTTGAAAGAGACGTAAGACATGTAATTGGATGTAGGGACGTCTCCTCTATTAAATCTTGAAGTCCTCCTTTTTCTGGGTAATTCCACCCGGTTAAAGAAAGTCCTACGCATTTTGCATATTTTTCAGCGTTTTTGGTGAATTTTGTATTTGTAATAAGGAATCCATCATCAATTTTGTAATCCTCTTCGTGATTATCTCTATTGTTCCTAAGGTCATCGAATCTTGCAAACACATAAAGCGCCACTCTTAAACCAGTCTTAAAACCAAGTTTATTATGAAATTTTATCTCTCCTGCAAATGTATGATCTTTTGAGTGGGCCAGAATATCTACTTCGTGACTAGCACACTTACCATCCACCATTGTTCCAGTCATAACTTTGTAGCCTTTTTCTCTATAAATCTCTGAAACAAAATCCTCAAAAGAGAAACCACTTGGTCCTAGATCAAGCACCGCCCTTTTAAGAGAATACCTGGCTGCCGCAGGATCTTGCTCTTCTTTTTTTAGTAAATCAAAAGCGTGGCTATAGATTTGTTCTGTAGACATTCCATCCTTTAGCTCAGAGACAACATGCTCGGTAATATAGTCAGCAACTCTCTTCTCTGCTCCAGAACGCTTAAGTGATTGTTTTAATTTATTATCGTCAAACTCTTCCTGCTCTCCATTAGCTTTTGTAATTAGCATGTTTTTGCATTTTCATTAGAAAGTCTCCAAGTCTCTGTCTGACTCAACTTCAACAAGCTCAAGTGGTACGTTTTCTCCATTCAGTTTTGTTGAAATGCTCGCTCGCCCGTCTGCCGCAAACGAAGCTATAAAAGTCTGCTCAGTTATTACTTGCGCGCACATTTCAGAGTTTGACATTGGAGTAAGTAGAATCGTAACTTGTTCGGGAAAACTTTCTGCCACGGCTATCTTCGTTTCTAAATAATGACAAGGAGTTGGTAAATCAACTGTCCCAACAACTTTATGAACCTTTCCATCATAGAAATGCTTTGCAACAATGCCTTCTCCATTTCCTTTTGTTAGACTTTCAATAGGAATTCTATCTATTGAGACATAAACAAATACCGCAACAAGGACAAGGACAGCAACTGATATTAAAGTCTTTTGATCTTCGAGCAATTTCTTCATTTGAAATATATTACCACGCTTCTATTCTATTACCCCTCCACCAATACACAACTCATTGACATAAAGAACCAACGACTGACCAGCGGCTAGAGAATCCACTTTTGATAGAAACTTTACTTTATTACTATCTATAATGTTACAGGGTATTAAACTCCCTTGATGACGAATCCTAGCAAAATATGTGTAATCTTCTTTGGGGTTACCACTTATCCAGTTTATGTCTTCAAGTTTATAAGAATCTTTTATGTCTAAAGTGGGCGGCTTTGTTGAAACCGTAATAGTATTTTTGGACATATCACGAGAAATAACATAATGGGGAGATCCTTTCTCACTCTTAACCCTAAATCCATGCCTTTGTCCTACTGTATAAATTATCGCTCCGTCGTGAGCACCGATTTTGTTACCATCCTCATCAAGAACATCTCCGGATTTTAACTCCATAAATTCACCTAAAAACTCCTTCAAATCAATCTCACCCAAAAAGCAAAGTCCTTGGCTCTCTTTTTTACTTGCAGTTGGAAGTCCAAATTTCTCTGCCAATTTTCTTGTTTCTGATTTTTTATAATCCCCTATCGGAAACCATACATTTTCAAGTTCGTCTTTTCCTAACGTCCATAAGAAATATGACTGATCTTTATTTTCATCCTTTCCTTTTTTTAATATAAATTCACCACCTCTCTTTTCCACTCTTGCATAGTGACCTGTTGCAACATATTCCGCTCCTTCTCTTTTTGCATAATCAAGAAATTTTCCAAACTTAATGTGTTTATTACACATTACATCAGGATTTGGGGTTCTGCCCCTCTTATACTCTGAAACCATATAATCAACTACTTCACTCTTGTACTCACCGCTTAGATCTAGATCACGAAAAGGGATTTCAAGATGAGCGCAAACCCGCATAGCGTCCAACCTGTCGTCACTCCACGAGCACTTCAAAAAAGGCGGTCGCCACACCTTGATAAAAACTCCCTCAACCTTATAACCGGCATCTTTAAGGAGTCCTGCCGCTACCGAGGAATCAACTCCCCCACTTAATCCAACAAAAACAGTTTTAGCATCTTTAGCCATGCCTTTAGATAACTTATTAAGTCTATTATTACAAGCTAGTTTAGATAAAGTCTTTTCTTTCTCTTATGCTCTTCAAAAGTCGCGCTGTAGTGAGTAATTCCATCTCTGTCTGCTAAATAAAACAAATAATTACTCTCGATTGGAGTTACCGCTGCAAGTATAGAGTTAAGGCCAGGATTTGCTATCGGAGTTGGTGGAAGTCCTTTATGTACATACGTATTGTATGGAGACTCATTTCTCAAGTCCTCTAATGTAAGTTCAAATGTATTTTTACCTATTATGTAAGGAAATACAGCATCAACTTGAAGTGGCATACCTATAGATATTCTTTTCCATAAGATTCCGGATATCTTCTTTTTTGTCTGAAGTCTTCGCGCTTCCTTCTCTAAGATAGAGGCCATTATAATTATATCTTCCACCGATTTGCCAAATGCCTCTATTTCTTCAGATATACTTTCAATTCGCTTCTTAAAAGTCTCACGCATTACATCTACTACCTGAACGTCAGTTGTATTTGGCAAAAAGAAATACGTATCAGGGAATAGATAACCTTCCTCATCTTCTGCTATTGACAGGAATCTTCTTTCATCAAACTCAGGTAGTCGGCGAGAGAATATTATTGACATATCGCTTATTGTTGCTCCCTCGGGAACACTTATCGCGATAGGATCAAACGCAAAGGCACCTGACGTAACTCTCCTTGCAATCGCCATTACATTTTGTTTTACCCCCATATAGTAATCGCCTGCCATTACGTTTCTATCTCCACCAAGAATTACAACAAATGCCTTCATTAGAAATGGAGAGCGAATCAACTTATCTTCCTTAAACTGATCAACTATTTGTCCCAATGTTGTTCCTTCTTCAATCTTTATAGTGCTCTGTATTGGAAAACCGGTCGGTGCACTAAGAAAGAGGACATGGAAAAAAGAGACCACACCAAGCACAACAAAACCTATCGTTAGGTAGCGATTTCTATCATTACTTAACCAGTCTTTCGCTCTATTTTGAGCAAGACCGACATTAGTTTTAATCAGCTGATCCATATTACGTTGGCAAATTCGCCGGAGCTTCTCCGCGCCTTGAAGTTATTCTAGGAAGTGAAGGCGCCTCTGACACTGCTCCCGGGAAATGAAATATTGTTGCTAATTCTTCAGCACTCATAATAAATGATTTTGTTTTATACGGTGAATGAAACCAGGCTCTCCTTCTGTAAGCATCTGCCAGCCTTCTTCTCATACGTTCTTCTCTGAGACCACGAAAATCCTGCCAAGGATAATCAAACATTATATGCCACCTTACAGGCCCAATTGAGTTATGATTTGGAGCACTTAATTGTCTGAATGACAACAGTAGAGATGGAATATTTGCACCATTGAAATTATCTTTTTTCGCAAGATAAATTACACGCATACCCGTATCAAAGGGAATTTTCCCAAGCGTTCTATCTATTGCCTTCAGTTTTTCAACTTGCCCGGGCGTTGGATTTGGAAATCCTCTCGTAACTTTTGTTGGATCATTAAAATCTGGCACTTCCGGTGTTGCTTCTTTTCTTATTTTTTCTATTTCACTTTTGGCTTCATCTTTCCATGTTGTAGTAGTGCCAAATGGAAATCCGGGTTTAAATATTTTATCTTCAGGGCGATCCCCTTTATTAACTCTAATAATCATCTGAAGCCAAATCTGCTCCCCTGGTCCCATCTTACTTAAAAACTCAAAAAACCCTGACATTGGATCAACTTTTAGTTCCTCTTTAGGATCATCTGAAAGACCATAGTCAACATATGTCTTTATTGGATATGCATCTAAATCTGTTAATTGAAGATCACACCCGAAGAGACTGTATTTCTCTTTATCATATGAGAATTCAGAAGCATAGTCGTTTACTTCCTTTACTTCCATATCAGGATATTGGCCATATATCTGAGCCTCGATAAAATTTTTAAGGAATTTTCGTGTCCAAATATAAAAATGTATTTCTCCTTCTATAGAAACTATTTCAAGAGAAAACCAGGCACGGGTTTTTCCTGTAACATACCGGTCTATAAAACTCGTCTCTCCAAAACCCGCATGCAAATTAGTTATTATCGTCTCCATTGCAAGGGGTGACTTTACAACTTCCCGAGGTATACGAACCTCAAGCAAAATCTTTTCCTGACCATAAAACTCCAAATATGAACGAATATAAGGAACCCATATTTTCCAGAAAACTATTACAAATACAACTGGAAGCCATATCGGAGATAAGACAAAAATTGATCTAAAAGTAGCCTCTACAAATTCTGGAACTATCCTGTAGGAAGCATACAGAAGTGCCAACAAAATTGGTGTGAGTACTACCGGTGGAGCTATGGCAAAACCTTCTAAGGTTTTTATTAAAGTCTTCATTGTGAATATATGATACATCAAAACAAGCCGCCCTTAAGCAGGCTCAAAAAGATTCGTGAATAAGATTACGCTAGAGTGTATTTACCTTGTTTATCTCTTTTGAAAACTGAAGTGTCCTGTAGATTAACCAAAACAGTATTGACCTTAACGTACCTTTCTTTTCTAACTTTATCTATAATGTCTTCTCTTGAAAGGGGTCCGCTCTCGCCAAGGATTTCTTTTATTACTTCCTTTACTACTCCGCTTGTGTAACCCCATTCTGTAAGAGCGTAAAGACCCCTGCCCACCAACACAAACCTCTTGTCTTTAATTAACTCATTGTGACAAGTCGCAACGTGAGCTTTCCTATTAAATAATTCGGCAATAGCCTTCGCCACTTCAGTAAAGTGCATTGGAGAACCGTGTCGCTTTATAGCTAGATATGCATAATCTCTCATTCCTTTAGCTTTAACATTTGAAGATTGAGCCACACCCCACTCACCAAGTGGATTTTTCCCAAGTCCTTTTGAAAGAGATAGCCATCGTCTAAGAATCTCTTCATTTTTGTACTTTTGATTTAGGTTTTTAACCTCCTCAAGAAATGCATTTAACATCTCAGACTCTGGAATTAAATCGTCATCAGAAAGACCCGTATAAAGACTTCGCAGTGCTTTGTGGACTTCGTCGGCTAATCCCTCGTCAACATACCAGCGATGCCCGAATTCTGAATCCTCTTTCTTTTTAATGAAAGTATTTCCAAGCACAAGAAGAAAATGGATATGGTTTTGTGTACTTGAATCTTTTGAAATTTCATTTAAAAGCTCCTCTTCCGAAACAAGTCCCCCAAGAGAATCTATAACTCTCTCTATTTCATCAAAATACTCCTTTGCCTCATCAAATTCATCAGACTTCCTTATATTGGTAAGTGCATAATTCTCAATCTGACGCACACGCTCACGTGTAATGCCATACTTCTTTCCGATCGCCTCTAGTGTCATTTTTTCAGACTTTATACCAAGTCCGTAACGACTAGTTAAAACATCTTGAGCGCGATCGGGCAGCACAGAGAGAAGCTGTTTTGTGACATTCTTTGGTTTAAAAGTAAGTGTTGCCATTTAGGTTTTTTGTCCCGTTGTTTGTATCACTACCCTGCCAGTTAGTCAAGGGTCTGTCAAGTGACGAAGTTTATGAGCCTATTTTTAACATAGATCTGTTTTTTAACCTTACTGTCCCCTAACCACTTGCTAACCACATTGTCCTTTTTTGCCACCTTTATAGTCTCTTCTTCAGATGAATCTGTTGGTATAGATATCGTTGCCCGCACTTTGCCGTTTACCTGAACAGCTATTTTTACCTCCTCACTTTGTAGATACTTCTCCTCATAAATCGGCCAATCATCTAGGTGTAATGATTTCTTATTGCCAATGCCTTCCCATATCTCTTCAGTTAAATGTGGCGCAAACGGAGCAAGTACTCTTAGGAATTTCATAAAATCACCTTTTGATATCGGGCCCTCTTTTTCAATTTTGTTTACAAGAATCATCATCTGGCTTATTGCGGTGTTAAATTTAAATTCGTCTATATCCTCTTCCACCTTTTTTATAGTCTTATTAAGCTCTCTTCTAACGTTCTCACTTGTCTCAGTGCCTTCTACTTTCTCCGAAACACCCCACACCCTCTCAAGAAAACGTCTGATACCCGCAATTCCTCCCATATCCCACGGATATGTTCCAACCTCTCCATAGGGTCCAACAAATGCGAGGTACATTTTCACACAATCTGCACCGACATTTTTAACTTGATCGTCAGGGTCAATGACATTACCTTTGCTTTTACTCATCTTTGCACCATCTGTTCCAAGAATTATTCCTCTATTCATTCTTACTTTGTAAGGCTCCTTATCGGTTACAAGCTTCAGGTCAAAGAGTGCCTTGTAGAAAAACCTAGAATAAAGGACGTGCATAGTCGTGTGCTCCGCGCCACCAGAGTACATATCAACCGGCATCCATTTCTTTTGTTTCTTTATGTCTGAGAAGTCACTTTCATTTTTTGGGTCAAGATATCTTAAGAAATACCAGGAAGAATCAACAAAAGTGTCGAAAGTATCCATCTCTGGGGTCCACCCCTGCCCAAAGATACTCTCTGTTCGTTCTACAAATTCCTTGGAAGTGCTAAGTGGCGATTTTCCTTTTACATCAAAGCTGATGTCCTGCGGTAAAAGCCACGGCAGGTGCTCCTCTGGAATAGGATGAGGATTTCCATTTGGATCATAAACAACCGGAATTGGCGCACCCCAGTAGCGCTGGCGAGAGACTAGCCAGTCGCGAAGCTTGTAATTGTTTGTAAGCGCTCCCCCAACACGCTCGGTTATTTTTATCTTTGCATCTTCATTATCCATTCCATTAAACTCGCCTGAGTTTTTAAGAATTCCCTCTCCGGTGTATGGAATGTTTCCTCCTTCAACTACTTCTACTTCTTCAATACCAAATTTCACTGCAAATTCATGATCACGCTCATCGTGTGCGGGAACTGCCATAATCGCCCCAGTACCATAGTGGGCAAGGACATAATCAGCGATGTAAACCGGTATCTCACTTTCGTTTGCTGGATTAATTGCTGATACCCCTTCAAGTAGCACTCCTGTTTTTTCTTTATCGAGTGCTGTTCTATCAATATCAGATTTAAGTTCTGCCTCTTTTATATACTTAGTAACCTTTGACCAGTTTGAAATACTATTTTTTAGCTTCTCTGCTAGCTCATGCTCGGGAGCAAGAACCATGTATGTTGCACCAAAGAGAGTATCGGGTCTTGTTGTGAAAACTTTTATCTTCTCTGAAGTCCCGGTGACTTTAAAATCAATCTCTGCTCCGCTTTTTCTCCCTATCCAGTTCCTTTGCGACTCCTTTATTTGCTCCGGCCACTCCAAAACCTCTAAATCATCAACGAGACGATCTGCGTAATCTGTAATGCGGATAAACCACTGTTCTAAATACCTTCTTTCAACTTTTGCGCCTGAGCGCTCGCCCGTTCCGTCTGGAAGAACTTGTTCATTTGCAAGCACGGTCTGGTCTACTGGGTCCCAATTAACTGCCGCCTTCCCGCGATACGCGAGACCCGCGTCAAGAAACTTAAGAAAGAGCCACTGTGTCCATTTGTAATAATCTGGATCTGACGCAGCCAGTCTTCGCGACCAATCAAAAGAGTTTCCCATACTCTTTAACTGCTTCGTCATTGTCTTTATATTCTCCTCTGTCCACTCTCTCGGATCTACTTTATTCTTTATTGCAGCGTTTTCTGCAGGAAGACCAAAGGAGTCAAAGCCCATTGGAAAGAGAACATTCTCTCCCTGCATTCTCTTTGCGCGGGCGTATATGTCAGGCACAGAAAATGCATACCAGTGTCCAATATGAAGATTCCCAGAGGGGTATGGATATTCAACCAAAACGTAGCGGTTCTTGCGTCCCGCTACTTCATCTTTAACTTCATATAGTTTTTCTTTCTCCCACTTCTCTTGCCATTTAGCCTCTATTTTCCTGTGGTCATACGAACGCATTTTTTATTTATATGTTTCTTTAATCTTTTGGCTTGCCCCGTTACAAGCTTTGCTTTGTAATGGGGTGATCATACGAGCGCATGGTTTACCTAAGTAACTTCAGTGGTGGAAATTTATCTGGGTCTATTGTTCTCTCAAAACAAACCTCTCCAACACCGTGTGCCCAATTTGAATCTACCACTTTACCAAATGGTGTACGTATTGCCCTTGTCTCTTTCTCTGAACTTTCTTTGTTAAATTCAGCGCAAAGCTCAAATGTTAGAGTTCCCTTCACCGAGTAACCATAATTCTCATCAGTCTGTGGATCAGTTGGCAAGATGAATCCCACAAGTGGGTCAGAAAGCTCGTCTAAATCTCTCGGCAAGCGCTCCTTTTGCTGATAGAAGCTTGTGATTTGGTGTTGAATTGAGGAAAGGTCATTTACTTTCTCTTGATCAATACGCAAGAGTCGCTGTGTCTGTGGAGATCCAATTATAAAGAACCCTCCAACAATCGAGAGAAGTACGACAGCTGATACAAGCCAGCCAATATTTTTTGACATCTGTGGTTCACGCTCCCATTTACCTTTAAGATCCTTTAGGTAGTAGAAAAATATGCCACCGATCACTACAAGTACTGAAAGGACTTTTAGGAGAAATGCAGTAGTTAATTCTTGCCCGCCAAGAAAGGTATTTATGAGAACAATAAGATCGATCACTATTGTGATCCCGGCAATAAATAAAGTAAGAAAAAGAAGCCACTTTCGTATTCCAATATCCTTTTTTTCGGGATTTACTCTAATATCCTGATTTAGCTTTCGAGTGAGATAAATATAGAGCGGGAAAATAATGATAAGAGAAGCCATCGCGAATCTAATTGGACCAGAGAATTGGTAACTCCTTAGAGGATCAGCAAAAACAACATCTATATACTCAAAAAGAAGTGCTAGAAGACTAACAGCACTTACATAAAGTGCAACAGTTGCAGCAACCCAGAGGAAAAAGTCTTTCGGTGTCATTTTTGCTTTATGTTCCATAAATACACGCTAATCGTACAACACTATTATGTAAGTGTAAATCAAATCCTGAACTCTATAACGTCACCATCTTTAACAATATAATCTTTCCCAACGGTTTTTAGCTCTCCATTTTCTTTTGCCTTTACGTATGATCCTGCTGATAGAAGTCGCCCCCACTCTATTACATCAGCACGAATAAATTTATCTCTGAAATCAGAGTGAATTGCAGCCCCTGCCTCAGGCGCAATCCAATCTTTTTTAATAGTCCACGCACGTGTCTCTTTCTCTCCTGTTGTGAAAAAAGTGATGAGGCCCAAAAGTTCATACCCAACTCGTATTAAATTATCCACTCCATCCTCAACTACACCAAACTCTCTCCTAAACGTCTCTTTATCTTCACCACTTACATCACGAAGTTCGTGCTCTACACCAACATCAACTATTACATACTTTGCTCCAATACTTTGAAGTAACTCAACTAGTTTATTAAATCTCTCATCATTCTCATCATCAAAATTAAACGCCCCATTCTTTTTATTGAGTACATAGAGAACTGGCTTCATTGTAAGAAGATGGAGTCCTTTTACCACCTCTAATTCTTCTTTACTAAGCTCAAGTTGATTTGCTAATTTTCCTCCTTCAAGTCCTTGTGAGAGTTTTGTTAAAACAGCGTCTTTAAAGATTGCATCCTTATCATTTCGCTTAACGTCTTTTGCTACACTTCCCTGTCTTTTGCTTACCGTCTGAAGATCCGCCATCATGAGCTCAAGATTTATCACTTCAATATCTCGCACTGGATCCACCTCGCCATGCACATGCGTAATGTCTGTGTCGTCAAAAATTCTTACCACTTCAGCTATTGCATCCACTTCGCGGATATTTGAGAGAAACTGGTTCCCTAGTCCTTCACCTTCTGCAGCTCCTTTTACAAGCCCTGCAATATCTACAAACTCAATTACTGCAGAGATTGTTTTCTCAGAATTTGATAATCGACTCAATCGAGTGAGTCGATTATCTGGAACTGCTACCACACCAACGGAAGGGTCAATTGTACAAAACGGAAAATTCTCGGCTGGAACCGATTTTTTAGTTAACGCATTAAAAAGCGTAGATTTGCCTACATTAGGTAGGCCTACTATTCCTATTGATAGTGACATCCTAGATTCCTTTTCTACCGAGACTGTACATCTTCTTTTTCCATCCCTCCTTCTTTTTAGGAGGAGTATCTCCGCAAGGCCCAAAGACGCTTACCCTAACTGGTGAGACTCCGGCAAAACCGAGAATACCCCTAGATAATTCATTTGTATAGTCACCAAAGAAAATACGTATGAGAAGTGGGTGTGAACCAGTTGTTACAACTATACGAGCACTTTTTCCAGATAGCAGCTTGTCCCAAAAGATAGTATTTCCACCTTTTTTGTTCTTCCTGTAATTAAAAGCAAAGCCTGGCAAAAACATACGATCAAACATTCCTTTTAGTACTGCTGGCATTGTGCACCACCAGTTTGGGTAAAGGAATACATAATGGTCTGCCCATTTCATCTCTTCTTGAACCCTTTTCAAATCTGGCTCTAATTCTTGGATCTCCTTGTAACCTTTGTGAAGAATTGGATCAAAATTTAAATCACTAATATTTATTCTATGAACTTCGTGATCTGCTTCTTTCGCCCCTCTTTCGTATTCATCTGCAAATGAGCCTACGGAGGTTTCAGTATCTGGATGACCGAGTAAGATAAAAATTTTTTTCTTTTTCATTATTTAGTGAGCAACTATAAATACTTCGTAATAATAGAACCCGATAATAGCAAGAGCTCCGATAAGCGCAACAAATGAAAGTAAGTATATTAACCCTATTACAATTTTAATACTCCTACTTCCAAATACTTGAAGTAGGAGTCCAAGAATGTAAAAACCGACGAAAGTTAGTATTCCCTTGCCAACCCAGTGATGAGTAAAGGTTTCAGCTAGCCAATTCTTAAGCGGTTTATAAAGCTCTCCCCCTATTGTGAGGACTACAACTGCAATCACAGAAAGCGCGGAACTTACAAGAAACGCACTAACTAATTTATTTTTTCGTGAAGTCTTCATATTATCCGGCTGAATCTGAAACTATTATTCCTGAAAGTGTAACGAAAAGCGCTAACAAGAATATTATAAATACCAGAAATGCTAGTGCTCTCTTTAAATCTTTATTAGCCAATACATCGTGGCCATGTGTCCACAAAATAAAAAGTGTTGTGAAAATAAGGACTGGGATAAATAGAAAAATGTGCTCTTTAGACTCCATAAATATTCCGTGAGCCCAAGGATAATCCCCCGCTTTTATGACTGGTTTCACTTCTGCTCCATAACGAAGAACATAGTAGTAGCCACCGGATCCCCAAGACACTAAGTAAGAAAGGAATGCTATTAAAGCAGAAAGCTTCATAAACCAGAGAGATGGCTTTTTCTTGAGGATTGCCATTAAAAGCGCGTAGGAGGCAGAGACTCCTATTATTCCTACTACTACATGAGTTATTAGCATTGTGGTAAATATACTGCTCATGATTTTCGTAAGAATCTACTCCTAATAAGGTGAAGGATATACGCCACAACAAAGACTGCTATTACGTAGGCAATTATGGTCTCCATAAATGAGTATGGGTATGGCCGCCAAGAACCCAATATTAGTGCGGCATACCAAGAAGTAAGGGAAAGTGACGAGCCAAGCCAGAAAGGAATTTTATGCATCGTAAGCAGTACTGCGTTAAATGCAAGAATTATCACGATACTCATCTTTGCCCAGAGCTTTGGGTCAAGTAGGCGCTCTTCAGCTCCTGTAAAGCGGAATAAAAGCAGGAAACCAAACCCCGATATTACAGCAAGAAAAAGTCCTATCCGGATTATCCGATACGTCGTATCGAGGATTATCTTTTCCTCCGCATCTACTACCCCGTCTTTAAGTGCGCGTAGATATAAAAACTCCGCAAAGGTGGCACCACCAACTCCAAGTACGATCCCTACGATATGAGAAATGGTTAAAAAGGGATAAATCTCCATAAAAAATATTCAACAACTTAATTCTAGCATTGCTAAATAAAAAGTTTTTCGATATCCCCTAAAAGTGGAAAACGCCACCGGAGTGACGTTTTCCATATATCCGCCAATGCAAGCATCAACGGATATGTTGTCAGAATACATCAACTCGCCCGCTCGTCTAGCCCGAATTAGCCACAATTGTGGATAACTAGTTAAGGTAATAATTCCCTTTTGACAGAGCCATTTTGTGGCTGTATTGTTGTCTTGCGATATATGTTTTCAAAAATTAGTGAGATATTAAGGACTGCCAGAGAACGCAAAGCACGCGGTTCTTCCTACGGTCGCCGTGGTGGTGATTTTCGTAATAATTCTACTCATTGGCATTGGAAAAGAGGCCGAAAAAGATTATTAATGCCCCACCGATTCGTGAAAGCCACAATTGTATATCATATGCCGCCCCTGAAAGAAAAGAGTTTAAAAGCACTCCTAGTGCTGAAAAAACAAGTGAAAACCCGAGAACAAAGAAAACCGAATTGATGAAAATTTCAATCCGGCGTTCTTTAGCCTCAGCTACGGTACTACCACCCAGAAATGCTAGGAAGCCCGGGATAAGAAGTAGCACACACGGGCTTAAAAAAGAAACAAGCCCTGCGACAAACGCAAACGTTAGCGAGAGCTCATCTATATATCAGATGCCCGATATTAAGAAGATTACTCTTCGTCTGCGTCCTCGCTTCCGTTATCCATAGCGTCACCATCGTCATGGCTCTCACTGTCATCTTCCATGACAGCGTCAGCTGCGGCTGCGATTTCGTCCGCTACTTCGTCAGTGACTGCCCCGCCACCTGCGTAGAAGTAGTAGTACGCTCCTGCAAGGACAACAAGCACAACAACAACGATAACCATTGTCTTGGTGCTCATCATTCCGCGATTAAATATTGAACTACTCATATATATCCAATTATTGATAATGCATATACTCTAACCCAAAATGTCGATATGTAAAACCACCTTTACACACCCCAAAATTCTGGTCTATTTTTTCAAATCCCCTTCTACAATATGGTCTTTTGCTGGAGCTGGGTCACCGTCATCTGGCTCAAGAGTAAGTACATATCTTGCATAGTCTGTCTGGTCTGTATCGCCCACAAAGATATTTTTATAATGTCCGTCTGCTTCAACTAATTTGCCCGTACTGATTACGTCAAAATTAATCTCCACCTGTCGCGCCTCAGCCGAGGTAACGGACGCAGAGGCTGCC
>CEPX01092435.1_pt1 | contig 57429 bp, 48 predicted proteins | sample 361361 | NCBI WGS metagenome assembly CEPX01 (sample SAMEA2619974, study PRJEB7988) | marine metagenome | biome: marine biome (ENVO:00000447); feature: mesopelagic zone (ENVO:00000213) & marine oxygen minimum zone (ENVO:01000065); material: "saline water (ENVO:00002010), including plankton...
CTCTTTCTTTGTCGAATGTTCTTTTCCTCCGCATTTACCAGTTTCTCGTTTAGTAGTTCTGCCCCTTGGCCTACTCTTGGAGAAGGAAAGACGACGCAGGCGTTCTTCCCAAGATTTGGGTACAGACAGTTTTGGTAAAGGTCGTCCTGGCTGGGTCTTTGGTTCTCTGTTACCGTTTCCGTATGACAAGGTATCCTCCTTCTGTTGGTCTAATAAAGAATATAGCAGGTGTTTATATAATTTTCAAATTGTTATATTTACTCTATTTTGCTATATTTTCCTCACTTGCTTACTTGCGCGTGTAGCTTCCACCTTCGCTCAAAAGTGTTTGAGCTTCGGCAGGACAAGCAGTGGTTTATCTCACAAAAGCTTGCCCTTCGAAGCTCGGATATTTATCCGAGCGGAGTATGGCGCGTGTAGCTCAGCTGGTTAGAGCGTCTCACTGATAATGAGGAGGTCGTAGGTTCGAGTCCTACCACGCGCACTCGAATAGGGCATGTGGCGAAACTGGTAGACGTGCTGCGTTCAGGGCGCAGTGGGGGCAACCCCATGGAGGTTCGACTTCTCTCATGCCCACAACGTAAGGAGACCCTTATTGATTAAGGACATCTTAGTACCGATTATTGACCGCTGGAAATTTTTATACTACTGTATTTTTAGGTTTGCTTAGCCCAGCTGGCGGTGGCGCAAATAACACCAGCAGTCTTGGTAGGTTGGCAGATCGTGAGATCTGTTGTACTCCATGTACACGGAAGACCGCTCTGTGGATGCCGATGTCGGATTAACATCTGTCGGGTTGGTTTCAATTCTGTGGTTCCTACTGAAAGACCGTGTGCCCCTACGATAGTGGGGCTTTTTCCATTTTTATTTTGGAAACTTTTCTTGGACAAGTCTTGGAATTGATTCAATAAGACCTCCCAAATCTCCAGATGTCATAAGAAGTACTACGTCATTTGGCTCAAGCTCAGATTCAAGTATGGCAAGCCCTTCCTTTTCATTATGAATGGCTTTTGCTTCGGTTCCTGACTTAAGGACACGATCAACTATTTCTTCTTGAGTAAGCTGTTCATGGGTTCCAGCACCCTGTGATGCCGGCTCGTATATCAACACTTTGTCGCTTGTTTTAAAGATGTTGTCATACCAGTGGATGGTGTCGCGGTTTCGCCAACTGAAAGTATGTGGCTCAAATACAGTTATGAGGCGGCGATTTGGAAAGTGAAGTTTAATGGCATCAAATGCGGCTTTTGCCTTCTCGTAGGAAGAACCGAAGCCCTCGTACACTGGTACGATGGAGTCAGAGGATAGTAGATCAAGTCGCCTTTTAATACCTTGAAATGTCTGTATTCCTTTCTGAAGTTCTTCTGGTGTAAGTAGTTTTTTCTCAAGAAGCATTGCGCTTGCACCGACTATATTTTCTACGTTGTGTTTCCCAAGAAGCGTTGTTGAAAGTTCGGTAACTTTTTGGCCACAGTGCATTAAGTTGAATGTTGTATTATCGCTGTACGAGATATTTTCTGCAGTCCAGTCAGTTTTTCCTAAGGCGCCATATCGCACAATACGATTTCGGTGTTCAGTAACTTGTTCAGTAACAAGTTCAGTAACACTTTTCTCGTCTGATGCGACGACAATTCCATCGTCTGGGACCATTCCAAGTAGATCCGTAAATGGTTTTAGGTATTCTTTTTTGGTTTTGAAAATATTTACGTGGTCGTGCTCTGCTGATGTAAGAAGAACATCGTGTGGATGATAGTGAAGGAACTTTGATCGCGTATCAGTATTTGATGTCGGATACTCGTCTCCCTCTATGACAAATATGTTGTCCGATCCAATGTGAGCATTCTCCATACCGATAGGTACTGCACCAATGAAGTAGCTCGGATCTTTACCTGCGTGAGTGAGGCACCAAGAAATGAGTGCGGTGACCGTCGATTTTCCGTAGCTTCCAGCAATTACTACGTTTTCTGTATTCTGTGATAATTCACCCAATATTTCAGCAAATGACTTTACTGGAATACCACTTTCATATGCAGCCTTGACCTCCTCATTAGTTTCAGGTACCAGCTTAGCGTTTTTTCCAATAACAATAACTTCTGCATCTTTTGGCACATTTTCCTTTCGGTAATTGGTATTGAAAGGTAGATTGTGTTTCTTCAAGTATTCGCTTGCCGGAGGATAAAAACCTTCATCGGATCCAGAAATATCCCAACCACTTTCTTTTAAAAGTTTGGCTACAGCACTCATGCCAATGCCTGCAATACCTATAAAGTGAGCTTTTCTGCCTGAGGCAGACTTACTGCTGATTAGCTTTGCCATGGAAATAATGTACCATAGTGACACCTATGGCGAAATTACATGTAGTTGCAACACCGATTGGGAATTTAGAAGATATAACTCTTCGGGCACTTCGAATATTGAAGGAGGTCGATGTTATCTTGTGTGAAGATACGAGGGTAACCAAGAAGCTACTTAGTAAATACGAAATAAAAACACCAACACTCTCGTACCATAGCCACAGCAAGCTCTCTAAGCTTGAGAAGATATTCGAATTACTCAAAGAGGGGAAAGACCTTGCTATGGTATCTGATGCAGGTACTCCAACTATATCAGACCCTGGAGCACAGCTAGTATCAAAAGTGAGAGAAAAGTTTGGTGATACGTCAGCTGGCGGAGTAGAGGTTTTAGTTGTGCCCGGAGCAAGCGCTCTCACCTCTGCGCTTTCCGTGGCGGGCTTACCTGCATCGGAATTTTTGTTTCTTGGATTTCTGCCGCATAAAAAGGGAAGGAAAACGTTATTTGCGGAAATGGCAGAGTCAAAGAGAACGGTTGTATTTTACGAGTCTCCTCATCGACTTTTAAAAACGCTAGAGTCTCTTTCCAAAAACCTTACGATTCATCGTAAGGTTTCGGTTTCCCGTGAACTTTCCAAACTATACGAGGATACGATATCTGGAAGCGTGATAGATGTACTTGATCACTTCAAGAGTCGCCCAGATACAGTAAAGGGAGAATTTGTGATAGTTGTTTCAGGCAGTAAATAAGCTATACTAAACGCAATGAAAAAAGAAACCGGTATAATAACGCTTGGTATATTAGTTGCTCTAATGCCGTTTTTAGGCTTTCCAAGGCTATTTGAAGCAATTCTATTAGTAGCTTTTGGACTTGGTATAGCTGTTCTTGGCTTCTTGCTTCGAAAGGGACAGCTTGGAGCACTTTGGCCTAAGGGCCGATCGGCGGATGTTTACACAGAGAATTCTGCACCACAAAAAAATGATTCAGAAATTAATGAGCGTCCGAGTCATTCGGAGTGATATAGGACGACCAACAATTTGGGGAACTGTTATTGCCGGATCGTTTGCTCTGGCTTTTTTCGGTACAGGTACTCTTTTTCCTTCTACGTATGATACAGATTTCAATTTAAGTACTGCAGGTGCCGTAGAGTCTTCAACCGTCCACATGCAAACGCCGAATGCAGTGAAAGCGATTTACATGACACAGTGTGTTGTTGGGACACCGCATTTTAGAAATAAGTTGGTTAATCTAATCGAAGAAACTGAACTTAATTCAGTTGTAATAGATGTTAAGGACTATACAGGAAGAATTGCATTTCCAAGTAGCCACCCACTTTTGAAGGATAATGTATCGCAAAAGTGTGGTGCGCCTGATATGCGCGAGTTTTTAAGTCTTCTTCACGATAAAGAAATATATACTATTGCTCGCATCACTGTATTTCAGGATCCTAACTACACTCAAAAACGTCCAGATCTTGCAATAAAAAAAGCAAGTGCAACAACAACTGTTTGGAGTGACTATAAAGGTTTGTCGTTTATAGATGTAGGAGCACGAGATTTTTGGAAATATATTGAAGCATTAGGGCATGAAGCGTATGAGATTGGTTTTGATGAGCTTAATTTTGACTATGTACGATTTCCTTCAGACGGAAACATGCAGGATATTTATTATCCGTTCAGTGAAGAGATAGTGATAGCTGATCCTGAATATGGGAAAGCGCGTGTACTCAAGCAGTTTTTTGCACATTTGTTTAAAAGTTTTCGGCACTCAGGCGCGGTGCTTTCAGCAGATCTCTTTGGTATGACAACTACTAATACTGACGACTTGAATATAGGTCAAGTGCTCGAGAACGCGTTTCCATACTTTGACTATATTGCACCGATGGTATACCCATCGCACTATCCGGCCACTTTTAACGGATTTGCCAATCCAAATCATTACCCGTATGAAGTGATTAAATTTTCACTTGATAGTGGGGTCGAGCGAGCAATTGCAGCGACTACAACTCCGCTAAAGATTCGTCCGTGGCTTCAGGATTTTGACTATGGAGGTAATTACGGAGCAGATGAGGTACGCGCGCAGATTCAGGCGACGTACGATGCAGGCTTGACCGGCTGGATGTTGTGGGACCCAGTAAATATTTACACACGCGATGCACTTCTGAGCGAGTGAGTGTAGTATATAGCTATAAAGAATATGAACGGAGAACAGGTTACATATTTTGCTGAAACAGATTCTCGCAACAAGCGAACGCGTTTTGGTATTAAGGCAAAGGATCGTACACGACATGTCTACGTTATAGGAAAAACAGGAATGGGGAAGTCAACGCTTCTAGAGAATATGGCAGTTCAAGATATTCAAAATGGAGAAGGGTTTACTTTTATTGACCCGCACGGTGCTTCTGCTGAAAAACTTCTCGACTATGTTCCAGAAGAACGAATAAATGACGTTCTGTATTTTGCGCCATTTGATATGGATTATCCTGTCGCCTTCAACATCATGGAAGACGTTGGAGCTGAAAGAAGACATTTAGTGGTAAATGGTCTTATGAGTGTGTTTGAGAAGATTTGGGTGGATCAGTGGTCGGCACGAATGGCATACATTTTGCAAAATACGCTTTTGGCACTTCTCGAGTACCCTAATTCAACACTCCTTGGGGTTAATCGTATGTATACCGATAAGGCATTTCGAAAAAAAGTAGTAGACAATATCACAGATCCAACAGTAAAGTCATTTTGGGTTGATGAATATGCGACCTACACAGATCGGTATACACAAGAGGCGACACCTGCTATTCAAAACAAAGTTGGGCAGTTTGCTTCTAATCCACTTATAAGAAATATCATTGGGCAGCCGAAATCTGCTTTTGACCTTAGGGAGCTTATGGACAATAAAAAAATTGTCATAGCCAATTTAGCCAAAGGGAAAGTTGGTGAAGGAAACGCGCGACTCCTTGGGAGTATGCTTATTACACGTATGTATCTTGCAGCACTTTCACGAGCTGATATAACAGCAGCTGAACTCAAGCAGCTTCCAAATGCGCATCTCTTTGTGGACGAGTTTCAATCGTTTGCCGACAAAAGCTTTGAAAACATTCTTTCAGAGTCTCGTAAATACAAACTTAATCTAACAGTTGCCCATCAGTACATTGAACAGATGGAAGAAGAGGTCCGAGCAGCTGTATTTGGGAATATTGGTACGATGATTACATTTCGTATAGGAGCGTATGACGCTGAAGTGCTCGAGAAAGAATTTGCTCCGATTTTCTATGCACAAGACTTGGTAAATCTTGGATTTGCACAGATTTACTTAAAACTTATGATTGACGGAATTTCATCGCAGCCATTTTCTGCTACCACACTGCCACCGCTTGAAGAACCACATATTTCTCATAAAGACCAAATTATTGCGGCATCGAGGAAGGCGTTTGCTCACCCTCGCGGTGTTGTTGAAGACGATATTCTTACATGGCATGCGCCAGTTGAGCCGCAAAAACAAAATACTGAACAAAGTCGTAATACTAACAAACGCGTAGAAAATAGAAGAAATGAGCGGTCTAACCACGCTCCCGTGAGATCTGATACGAGACAAAGAGATTCTAACAGAAGATTTGAACGACGACCCAAAGACGCTGATTCAGTCGAAAAGCTTAGACATAAGATGAATACGGCTAATCGTGTTAAGAGAAATGATGATGGTAAAGGGCCGTCAGAAAGTCACATGAACGAACTTCGATCCGTTCTTAAATCTGTGGTTAAAGATGAGGATAAGAATCATTCTAAACAGCCTTTCCAAAAAGATTCAAATTTCAGAAATGACAATTCGCGCACAGAAAATATAGAAAAAACTAAACAGAACATTCCTTCACAAAAAAAAGAGGTACCCGCCGAGGTGCTAAAGAAGCTTCTTGATGTTGACGACAAAAAGTAGAATAGACTAAAGCACGTCCACTTTTTATTGTTAACAGTCTTATTGTTGTTACAATTTTAAGTATGCGATTTTGTGTTGGTTTTTTTGTATTCTTTTTTCTATTTTTTAATGTTGCAAATGCTCAAATTGTAGTAAGTGAGATTATGTATGATCTGGAAGGGTCAGATTCTGGACGGGAATGGATTGAAATTCAAAATGTAGGACTTGAGTCTGTTGACCTGTCTTCCTGGAAGTTTTTTGAAAATGATACAAATCATAAGCTAGTTATTTCACAGGGTAGTGAAAGTGTTTCTCCTGATTTCTTTGCAATAATTGCAGATAAACCGGACTTATTTCTTGCTGACTTCCCTTCATTTTCGGGGACTTTATTTGACAGTTCGTTCTCACTTAAAAACAGTGGCGAAACACTAATAATTCGTGACGGAGATTTGTCTGATGTTGATACAGTAAATTACAATACCGAATTAGGTGGTAGAGGCGATGGGAATTCTCTACAGCTTGTAGGTGGTGTGTTTACTTCACAGGCTCCAACACCGGGAGAAGAAAATATACATGAAGAGTCGGTAAGCGTAGAGGTTGTAGAAAATGAAAGTTCTTCTGTGCAAGAAGAAGTTGTTACTACAGGTTTATTTATTGTAGAGCCACAAATATTTGCGTATGCAGGAAATGATCGGATTGTAATTGTTGGGGCTGATTCAAAGTTTCAAGGACAAGCATTTGGTATAAAACGGAAACCCCTAGAAGGAGCCAGATATTTATGGAATTTTGGTAATGGAGCCACAAAAGAAGGTCAAAATGTTCTTCATCATTACGAATATCCGGGCAAATATGTAGTCATACTCTCTGTGTCTTCTGGGTCGTACAGCGCATCTGACCGTGTCGTAGTTGAAGCACTTGCCTCTGACATTGAAATATCAGAGGCAAGTATGGAGCGCATTTCTATCACGAATAACTCAATAAGAGAAATTAATCTTTCATGGTGGAGAATTAAATCCGGATCTTCTTTCTTTACTATTCCAGAAAATACAATCATTCTTCCAAACCATTCACTGGTATTCTCGTATGCAGTAACAGGACTTTTTGTGACTAATCCATACAATGTGGCTTTGTTGTATCCAAACGATACACTTGCAGTTTCATATGAAGAGAATCCTCCAGTAGTGGTCACAAATAAGGAACGTGACCTTATTACCGAGAAGGTTGTTTTCAATAGTGAGGCGGCTATGGTAGAAAGTATAAAAAGCGATGCGGAGTCAAATGAGCCGATAGATTTTGCCATAAATAGCAGTACAGAGCCCTCTTTTTCAGAGGGTAGTGAAAATAGAGGTAGCATTTTAAAGTGGGTATTAGCCCTTATTGGAATTATAGGGGTCTCTGCTGTATCGGCTGTTATGGTTCGTAGGATGGATCAGGATGAGATAGAGATTATTGAATAAGCCTTAATTTGCGCTATAGTTTCCGTACATGGCTCGTACTAAACATAAGGTGATACTGGTAACCGGTGGAGCTGGTTTTATTGGTTCTCATTTGATTGGGGCTCTTGTTAAAGATGAGAACAGTAGAGTAATTTCTATTGATAACTACTTTACTGGACTCAAAGAGAACCATATTGACGGAGCAGAGTACATAGAAGGAAGTACTGAAGATATAGATAAGCTTGTAAAAGAAAAACCAGACATTGTATATCACCTTGGAGAGTACGCTCGAATTGACCCAAGTTTTGATGATGCAAAAATTGTGTGGAACTTCAATATCGCCGGCACATTTAGAGTTTTAGAATTTTGTAAGAAAAATAACAGCAAGCTTGTATATGCAGGTTCGAGTACAAAATTTGGAGATGGAGGTTTGGGACGAGATCAAAGTCCATACGCATGGACTAAGGCCGCAAATACTGAACTTATACGCAATTATGGTGAATGGTTTGGTCTGTCGTATGCAATCACCTATTTCTACAATGTATATGGTCCACGCGAAAGATCTGGTACGTATGGGACAGTCATTGAGATATTCAGGGAACTATACCTATCTGGAAAGCCGCTTTCTGTTGTAACTCCTGGCACACAGAGGCGAAATTTCACTCACGTTAATGACATTGTACAAGGATTACTCTTAATTGGAGAAAAAGGAGATGGTGACGAATTTGGATTGGGTTCGAAGAAGAATTACTCAATTCTTGAAATTGCACAGATGTTTAATACTGAAATAGACATGCTTCCTGAACGAAGAGGAGATCGTATGAGTGCAGGTATTGATACTTCAAAATCAGAAGCACTTGGTTGGAAGTCCATGAATGGTGTTGAAAAGTATATAAAGAATATTACATCGCATAAAAAATCATGAAACGCATACTTATACTTTCTTTAGCATACAAACCATTTGTTGGTGGGGCGGAGCTTGCAATTAAAGAAATCACTGACCGATTGCCAAATATTCATTTTGATATGGTAACCCTTCACTTTGACAGCAGTTTGCCGAAAGTAGAAAAAATAGGAAATGTAACAGTGCATAGAATTGGATTTACAAAGTCTTCTCCTACACCAAGTGACCTTAAAAGGTTACCGCTCCATATTAATAAGTTTTTCTTCCAGTTTACTTCCGCATTTAAAGCTCACTCTCTTCACAAAAAAAATAATTACAATGGTGTGTGGGCAATGATGGCACACTCAACCTCTATTCCAGTGTATATTTTTTCTATTCTTCACCCGAAAGTTCCATATGTGCTTACACTTCAAGAAGGTGATCCAGTCTCTTATATAAAAAAGAAGATGTTGCCACTTCATCCCCTTTTTGTACGAGGCTTCCGAAAAGCGTGTGTAATTCAGGCAATCTCGACTTTTCTCGGTAGATGGGCGAAAGATATGGGTTTCCAAGGTCCTATTGAAGTAATTCCAAACGCTGTTGATATTTCTAAGTTTTCTAGAAGTATAACCGCAAAAAATCGCGCTTTGGCTGAGCGTAAACTTGGAAAGACAAAAGGTGATATATACGTTATTACAACATCGCGATTAGTTAAGAAAAATGCAATTGATGATGTTATTGAGGCTCTGGTGTTCTTACCAAAAAATATACACTTTGCCGTACTAGGTACCGGTCCTGACGAGAAAGCACTCAAACAACTTGTTAGAGACAGAGGAATGACCAATCGTGTCCATTTTCTAGGACATGTTGACCATAAGGATATTCCTAGCTATCTTACTGCAGCAGATATATTTATTCGGCCATCTCTATCAGAGGGTATGGGAAGTTCATTTATTGAGGCAATGGCGGCTCGGGTTCCGGTTATAGCAACTCAAGTTGGAGGTATTTCCGATTTTTTATTTGATCCGGAACGCAATCCGGAAATAAAACCTACTGGGAGAGCAGTTAAAGTACACGACCCTCAAGGAATTGCCGCGGCAATTGAAAAATATATTAAGCACCCAAAAGAAACAAAAAACATTGTCGCCAATGCATATGTTATGGTTTCGAGTCGGTACGATTGGAATTTGATTGCATCTGATATGGAGACACGTGTATTCAGAAAACTATATAAACAAAATCAGACAAAACGTATTCTTATTGCAACAGGACTCTATCCGCCGGATGTAGGAGGTCCTGCAACATACGCTAAGCTTTTGCATAGTGAGTTACCAAAGTGTGGTATTGAGACTGCCATACTTTCTTTTGGGACAGTGCGTTATCTTCCAATAGGTGTTCGTCACTTTGTATATTTTTTTAAACTTTTACGCGCTGGAAGGAATGCTGATGTTATTTTTGCACTCGACTCTGTGAGCGTTGGTCTACCGTCACGCGTTGCCGCTTTGGTACTAAAGAAGCGGTTCATACTTAAGGTGGTAGGTGATTATGCATGGGAGCAGGGTGTACAAAGATTCAATGTCACTGATACACTTCATGATTTTTTACAGTCAGGCTCCAAATACAATCCAGTTGTCAGAGCCCTTATGTTTATTGAACGGTGGGTCGCAAAAGGCGCAGAGACAGTCATTGTTCCAAGCGAATATCTTAAAAATGTAGTTAGATGTTGGGGTATAGGTGAGAGAAAAATAAGAGTTATTTACAATGGATTTACACCTCCACAAGACCCTGGTAATAAAGATACACTTCGCGGACTACTTCAGTTTGATGGGAAGTTTATACTAAGCGCCGGTCGTTTAGTTCCGTGGAAAGGTTTTGATGCTCTCATTCACGTTGTGTCAGAAATGCATAAAGAAATACCAGATATCAAATTAGTTATTGTTGGAAGCGGGCCAGATCAAAGAAAGTTAGAGAGACAAATTAAAGAGAGAAGGGCAGAAGAGTTTGTAGTTCTCGCGGGTCCTATAGATAGAGACATTTTGCTTCGGTATATAAGGGCGGCTGATGTTTTTGTGCTAAACACGTCTTATGAAGGATTTTCTCATCAGTTGCTTGAGGTGATGGCCGTAGGAACGCCTCTTATAACAACAAGCGTTGGAGGAAATATAGAGCTTGTTGAAGATAAGAAAGATGGCCTACTTGTTTCGCATAATAATAAACAAGACTTAACTTCTGCACTCGCAACTGTTCTAGGAGATCGAGCATTTTCAAAACAGCTGTCGAGTAACGCTTTTAAAAAAGTAGAGCAATTCAGCGAAAAACGAATGATTAGTGAACTTATAGATGTACTGGTATGAAAGTTATAATGCTCTCAACTGACCACAGAGCTTTTGAAGAAGGTAGTAATGTAAGGCTACGTTTCTTAGATTATGGGAGCATAGTAGACGAGCTTCACATCATTGTATTTTCAAAGGAAGGAGATCTTGCAAAGGAGCAAATTGCTCAAAATGTATGGCTTTATCCTATTAAGTCAAAAAATCGTCTAATCGCTTTATCACAAATTCGCTCTATAGCTAAATCTTTTGAGAACATTGATATCGTTTCTGCACAAGATCCGTTTGAAACTGGTGTAGTTGGGTTGTACTTAAGTAAATCTCTTGGTTCCAGTTTTCACGTGCAGGTACACACTAACTTCTTAAGTACACATTTTGCTAAGCTTTCCAAAATGAATGCTTGGAGAGTACATATTGCAGGTTTTGTATTACCGCGAGCAGACTGTGTTCGCACAGTGTCTCGGCGTGTACAGAAATCAATATATGAAAAATATACATTAAAAACAGAACCGGTAGTATTGCCGGTATTTGTTGACAGTATGGCAATTAAACATGCTGTACCGACAAAAGATATACATGGCAGATACTCTCGATTTGATTTTGTCTTTCTTATGGTCAGTAGGCTTGAGCGCGAGAAAGATATTTCTCTTGCCGTGCGTGCAATGCGTAGCGTTGTAAAAGAGCATCCTAAGGCGGGACTTGTGATTGTTGGAAGCGGTAGCGAAGGTAAAAAATTGCAGAAATATATTAACAAATCGGGCCTTCAAGATACTGTGATACTTGAGCAGTGGAATACAGATGTTATTTCTTACTACAAGACTGCGGACGTATTTATTAACACATCGCGATACGAAGGATATGGCAGAACACTTATTGAAGCAGCATCTGCAGGGTGTCCGATTATCACGACTGATGTAGGTATTGTCGGAGATATATTAGATAGAGAGGATATTTTTGTTTGCAACGTTGGAGGTATAAAATGTGTTGAAAAAAGTATACGTATGGCAATTGAAGAAGAGGAAATGCGCAAGGAAAAGGCACTACGTGCCTTGCGTTCAATATCTATGCATGCCTCTGAAAGCAAGGAAGAATACCTAGCTCGATATAGGCATATGCTCGAGTCATGCATGTAAAAAAACCAAAGCACATTCTTTGTATGGGTGGTGGTACAGGCACCTACACTGTTCTTTCTGGTCTTAAAAAGCAGATGACGGAACAAGTTGACTTATCAGCGATTGTGTCTGTTTCAGATAGCGGTGGAAGCACAGGAAGACTTCGGGATGAATTCGGATATCTACCTGTAGGAGATCTCCGAATGGCACTCGTAGCCCTCTCTGAAGCGGAAAATGGCGATGATGTTTTGCGTAAGCTCTTTCTACATCGTTTCAATAAAGGGAAAGGGCTTGATGGGCATAATGTTGGGAACCTACTTTTGGTTGCACTTACAGATATTCTGGGCTCGGAGGAGCGCGCAATTGAGCATGCGTCAAAGGTTCTTCGGGTTAAGGGTAATGTGATTCCTGTATCAACTGATGCTGTAACGCTTGTGGCACAGTGTGCAGACGGGTCTGTTGTAAAAGGTGAGTCTTCTATAGACGAACCACGGCATGGCAGAGACGGAACGCAAAAAATTACCAAGCTTTGGCTGGAGCCATCTGCACATATTTCAGACAATGCACAGGAAGCAATAGAAGATGCTGACCTTATTGTCCTTGGTCCAGGGGATCTTTATTCAAGTGTTCTTGCTAATGTTGTTGTTGATGGTGTATCAAGCGCTTTACAAAGGTCAAAAGGAAAACTTGTTTATATCGTTAATCTTATGTCTAAGTATGGTCAAACACACGGCCTTACTGCGAAGGGACACGTAGATGAAATTGCTCGATATACTAATAGGTTTCCCGACTATGTTATGATAAACACCGCTCCGCTTCCGAGTGCAATTCTTGGTAAGTATAAAAAGCAGAAGGAATTTCCTATTGAAGATGATATTGATACGAATGCACATAAAAACTCAAAGATCTTGCGAGACGGTTTTCTAGCAAAGGAAGAGATTGTAAAACCGTCTGGAGACATATTAAAAAGAAGTCTTATCCGTCATGACTCTATCAAACTTGCGCGGGCAATTATTTCACTTATTTAATATATGACAAAAAAACCACGTATAGGATTTATTGGACAAGGGTACGTCGGTAAGGGGTATGCCGATGACTTTGAAGATCGTGGATTTACCATTGTTCGCTATGCACTCGAGAAGCCTTATGTAGAGAATAAAGAGGATATAAAGGAATGCGACATTGTTTTTGTAGCGGTACCAACACCAACAACTCCTGACGGTTTCGATGATGGAATTGTGCGAGATGTGATGAGTTTGGTTGGAAAAGGTGCAACTGCTGTTATTAAATCAACAGTGCTTCCTGGTACTACAGAATCTATTCAAAAAGAAAACCCGGATTTATTTGTGCTGTTTTCTCCAGAATTTTTGCTTGAAGTTACCGCAAAAGAAGATGCAGCTAATCCAATCATGAACGTTATAGGCATTCCAGAAGATACTAAGGAATATCGAGAAAAAGCGGAAGAGGTGCTTAATGTACTACCAAAAAGTCCACATACTCAAGTTTGTGGAGCCAAGGAGGCCGAGATCATCAAATACACACATAACTGCCGTGCATATGGAAAGATTATTTTCTCAAATTTATTCTATGATCTGTCAAATGCTCTTGGTTGCAATTGGGAGGATATAGAGAAGGCAATGGATGCGGATCCTATGTTTAGTAATTGGTACAATAAACCAGTCCATAAAGGAGGAAGAGGTGCTGGTGGGCACTGTTTTGTTAAGGATTTTGCGGCATTTAGAGCATTTTATGAAAAAAATACCAATGATGACATCGGAGTTGACCTGCTAAAAGAATTTGAGGAAAAAAATAAAGAATTACTCATTGCAAGTAAGAAAAATCCTGAACTGTTGAAAGAAGTATACGGAATAGGTGAGTAGTATGAAATTACTTTTCATCACACAAAAAGTCGACGCGCGCGACGATGTGCTTGGTACCTACCATAGGTGGATTGAGGAGATAGCAAATCACTTTGAACGTGTAACTGTAATTTGCCTTGAGGAAGGTGAGTATGACTTACCGAGTAATGTTGAGGTATTTTCACTTGGTAAAGAAACAGGAGTGTCTCGTGTACGATATATCGTACACTTCTATAAGTATGTGTGGGGAATGAGGAGAAAATATGACAGTGTATTTGTACACATGAACCAGGAATACGTTCTGCTTGCCGGGCTTTTATGGCGTATGTGGGGCAAGAAAATTGGGTTTTGGTATAATCATACCTATTGCACGCTCTGGACACGTTTAGCGGGAACACTTGTACATGTTGTATTTCATACTTCACCATTTGCGTGTACTGCCTCATTCAAAAATGCCATTGTTATGCCGGCAGGTATCGATACTGATCTATTTAAGCCTGCAGACAAAAAGGTGGGCACAGGTTTGTCAATACTTTCGTTGGGTAGAATTTCTCCTCTTAAACACCTCGAGGTACTTATAGATGCAGTAAAGATTCTTAATGAAAAAAATATTTCTTTTACACTCAATATATACGGCCCCATAGTAGATCGTGGCTACTTCAATCGCATCTCAAGGCAGGCTAAACCGTTAGAAAATAAAGTGGTATTTCACGGCAGTATCCCAAACAAGGATACACATGCGATATACAATAGTCATGATGTATTTGTAAATCTGACTCCAAGTGGTAATTTTGATAAAACGGTACTTGAGGCTATGGCATGTGAAGTACCGGTGTTGGTATCAAGTAATGCATTTGATGTATCAGATACTCTGCATTTTAAAGAGAGTGATTCAAAAGATTTAGCAGACAAGCTAACAGAAATTAAAACCTTTTCTGATGCTAAAGAATTACGTAAATACGTTGTTACAAACCATGGACTCAGTGTACTTGTATCAAAACTTAAAACTATATACTCATGAAGCAAAGTCTTTTTAGAAAATTAACAAATAAAAAACTATCTACTATCAGTCTGTCTGGAGCTGTTCTTGATATTGGAGGAAGTCATGATGCTTCGTATCATAAACTTTTTCAGGGTGATTACACTGTTACTGCAGTAAATATACAAAAAGATACAGATCCGGATGTGGTGCTCGACATAGATACTGAAAAACTGCCGTTTAATGACGAATCATATGATGCAGTACTCCTTATTAATCTCCTAGAACATGTTTACGACTATAAACATGTACTCTCCGAAAGCTATCGAGTACTTAAACAAGAAGGTAAATTGATAGCTGTAGTGCCATTTTTATACTATATACACCCAAGTCCAAATGACTATTTCCGCTATAGCAAACAGGCTCTTAAGAAAATACTTGCAGACAACAATTTCTCCTCTGTGGAGGTTATAGGGATAGGGTGCGGAGCTTTTAGTGCATCCCACAATTTACTTCATCGGTTCTTCCCGTCATTTGTAAGTGTGCCATTTGAGTGGTTTGCAAGAGGAATTGATATCTTTCTTCGCAAGAGTGCACAGCTTTTAGGGAAAAAATATGATGGGACCGAGTATGCACTTGGTTATGTTGTAACCGCTCAAAAAAAGTAATGTGATAGGTATTAAAAAATTTTTTAGAAAATATCGTCAACATCTTCCGCTCTTCGTTCAGCGGAAGTATTTTAAATGTGTCACGCTCAAACCAAATGGTGTTCCTAAAGGGCGAGTGCTAGTAAGTTATGCAGTGACGTCTGCCGGGCTTTCAGACAATAATAAACTTTTTAATTACCACACTGGTCCATGGGAAAGTAATAAAATTACTTCGATTTTTCTAGAGCTTGGGTATGTGGTTGATGTAATTCACTACAATAATAAAAAATTCACTCCAACAGAGAAGTATGATGTGATCTTTGGAGTAACTGGAAATTTGCTTCGGTTAGTAGAAGAGACACCAGGAAATCCTGTGGTTTTATTTCATCCAAGAACAAGCTCTATTAAGTACAACAATAAAGGAGAAGTTAATAGAATAGAAAATCTTAAAAAAAGAAGGGGTGTTTCCTACAAACCCAAACGACAGGAACCATATGAAGACCGTGAGGAAGAAATTCTAAAAGTTTCAGACGGAGTAATTCTTATTGGAAACGAAAGAACCCTATCTACCTATACTAAAGAATTTCAAAGTAAAATTATAAGAATTCCAGTATCCACATCACCTCTTAAATATGTAAAGAATAAATTTGTTCCAAAAGAGAGAGAATTTATGTGGCATTTTGGACGCGGGGCAGTACATAAAGGACTTGACCTGGTATTGGAAGTTTTTGCAAAACATCCCGAATGGAAACTCAATATAACGGGTTTTATTGACCGAGAACCTGATTTTATGGCTATATATAAGGATGAATTGGCACTTCCAAATATCCATTTTCATGGGCATCTTGATCCAAGCAGTGACTGCTTTATTGATATTGCAAAACGCTCTGTCGCTTTTATTGCTCCAAGCGTGAGTGAGTCTATTTCAGTGGCATGTGCAAATATGATGAAATTAGGGCTATTTCCAATTGTCTCTAGAGATACAGGTATTGATCTTCCGCATGGCGCTGGTATATATCTTGAGGATTGTTCAATCTATGAGATTGAAGAAGCTGTAGCTTCTGTGTTTGTGATGGATAAAAGCGAGCTTGAAGATCAGATTAGAAGAACACAGAAAGTCGCCACAAATTCATATACACGAGAGCTTTTTGAGGAAGTAATGAAAGACTTTATAGTTAAGCATCTAAAATAATGAGTACTAAACTTACAGCATGCTATTTTGGTATTTATAAACCGAAGTGGGCAAGAGACACGGTTCTATTGAATGGGTTATCTGAACATGGTGTTGAGACGATATATTGTACTGATTCAGCAAAAGGGTTTCGTAAATTTCCAAATTTAATAAAAAAACATCGGAAGCTTCGAGATAAATATGATTTCATTCTTGTTGGCTATTTGAGCAATATAGTTGTGCCACTCGCGCGCATTATTTCTAGAAAAAAGGTTGTATACAATGCTCTGACTTCAATGTACGAAGGCTCAGTTCTTGACAGAGGAAAGTTTTCTATATTCTCTCCAATGCGCTACGCAATTTGGATTATGGATTTTCTCGCATTTCATAGTGCTCACATTGTACTTGTTGAAACAGAGGAACAGCTTAAATTTATATCTAAGATGTTTTTTGTACCAAAGAGGAAATTGTTACAGACATGGATAGGCGCTTTAAATGATTCATTCCATCCTGATTCTGGTATTAAAAAAAGAGATAAATTTACAGTAGTGTTTCGTGGTTGGTTCTTGCCAGCTACCGGTATGGAACATGTATTAGAAGCTGCTAAAAAACTTCCTGACGTACAGTTTCTACTTATTGGAAGGGGTATGCTTAAAGGTTTGGTCAAAGACGAGATTAAAGATCTTAGTAATGTAGAGCTTATAACGGAGTTTGTTTCAGATGATGTGCTTAGAGAGAAAATGCTCTCAAGTCACGTAATGCTTGGTCAGTTCGGGAGTCATCCAAGGATGGATAGAACAGTGCAGAATAAGACATTTGAGGCTCTTGCCCTTGGAATGCCTTATATTACAAGGGATTCTAAGAGTAATAGAGAGCTCCTTACTAATGGGCTAAATTGTCTATATACAACTAAGGATAAGGGAGATTTGGTATCTAAAATACTTAAATTGAAAGGTGACGAATATTTGCGTAATAAATTAGCTGAAAATGCTAGGAAGTTGCATGTAGAGATTTTAACTGAAAAGAAGATAGCGGAGAAGGTTTTAGGAAGTCTCTCTCCTAACTAATTTCAAGTCTGATTTGGCCATCATTTCCGCCAATTCATTAAAGCTTGTTTTAGGTTCCCATCCGAGTTTACGTCTAGCCTTCGAGCCATCTCCTCTGGAGTGATTGATTTCAGTAGGTCTGAAGAATTTCTTATTAATTTTAACAATAGTTTTTCCAGTTTTTTTGTTTTTTCCAATTTCTTTCAAACCTTTTCCACTCCATATAATATCTATATCGATCGCTTTAGCTGCGGCATTTAAAAAATCTCGCACACTGTGACTCTTTCCTGTAGCTATAACGTAATCGTCTGGCTTTTTTTGCTGAAGCATTTTCCACATAGCCTCAACATAGTCTCCGGCATAACCCCAATCCCGCTTCGTATCTATATTTCCAAGCTCAAAATATTCCTGTTTACCAAGTTTTATTTTTGCGAGTGAATGTGTGATTTTTCTAGTGACACAGTTTTTATGACGAACTGGCGACTCGTGATTGAACATGATGCCAGAGCATATGAATAAATTATATCGTCTTCTATATTCCTCGACGAAGTCTTGGTGGGCTTTAAGTTTAGATTCTCCGTATGGGCTTGTTGTGTTGTATCGGGTCTTTTCGTTGTATGGAGGTTTGGCATTTCCAAACATATCGCTCGTAGATGCCTGATATATTCGAACTTTTGGATTTGCTGTCATCGCACGATTTGTAAGACGTCCTACCCCATAGTAATTTATCTCAATTGTTTCTTCTGGTACTAGAAAGGAAATACCGACATCCGCTAACGCCGCTAAGTTATATATTTCGTCTGGTTGAGATTCGGCAATTGCTCTGTCAATAGATGCTGTGTCACGTAGGTCCCCATATAATATTTTGATTTTTTTAGGTAGGCGCAACTGTTCTATTCGGTAAAATGGGTCACTACTACTTCTACGTACAAGTCCATATACGTCATATCCTTTTTTAAGTAAAAAGGGAGCAAGGTATGAGCCATCTTGTCCTGTAATACCAGTGATTAGTGCGCGCTTATTCCTTTTCATTTAGCTGAGTATACATTTAAATATATCCTTTTCAAGCCATGATTACATGGAATTAAATACAGAAAGTGTCTCTTTTGCTGTATTTTCCCACAAGAATAGCTTCTCTCGGTCTTTACCTTTTTTAATCAAATTATCTCTGCAATCTGAATCAGTTAATACTTTCTTGATTCCTCTAACTAGCTGCTCTAGGTTATTTGTCTCAACTAGAATCCCCGCATCTCCAACCACCTCTGTAAGACTTGAGTTGTTTGAAGCAATGACGGGAATTCCATATTTAAAAGCTTCTATGACTGGCATTCCGAATCCTTCAAAGGACGATGGAAAAGCAAGGAGACTTGCGTGCTTATGTATATATGTCAACTCTTCATCAGTTACAAAGCCAAGAAAATGCACCTCGCTCTCCACGTTGTACTTTTCGATAATCTCACTCAATTCTTCCTGTATTCTCTTCTTCTTAACAATGCCAGTAAAAACAAGTTCGAGTTCTGGAAACGTATTCTTTAACTTTCCAAGTGTTTCAATTAATATTTTGTGATTCTTGTGTGGCCAAAATGCGGCGGGATAGAAAATGTATTGTTTCGGTAGCTCTATGTGAGTTTCATTTTCGGAACCATGTGGTCCAAGGTGGGTTGTAGTGATTCTTTTTGGATCTACATTGTATTCATCAATGTATGTTTTTCTTGTGTAATTCGAAATAGAAAGAAGGTGGTCTGAATGGTCCGCAGCATATTTATATGTACTCTCTTTATACTCGATCATTTTTTGTGAAAAGTTTTCTGGAAAATATTTATGTTGCAGATCATATACGGTAGTAACTATTTTTGTATTAGTGAGATTGCGTGGATATATGATTGCAGTAGGGAAAAAGAAAAGATCAATCTTTTTCTTGTTAATGAAATATTGAACTTCTTTAGTAATAATATCCTCGAGTCTATCGTTATCTTTTCTTATTTTTGCAATTATTTTTTGTGTTGCTCTTAGTGGGTTTCTAATAATATCAACACGAGGGTCGACAATCGTAAGTGTGACATTAGGGTATTTACCGTATAGGTTTTTGAAATAATTGTAATTCTTAAGGCTTGTTATTAGGAAATAAGAATTATCCTTATCAAGCGGAAGAAGTTTTTTGAGGAGATTTTCTGTGTACACAAAACCACCAGTTATACTCTGGTGGGATAGACCAAGCAGGCTTACAGCAATCGATTTATGCATATATACAGTATATAACCATTTAGGGTCGAAAAACGTTGTAATATATAGTCCTTGAGAGGGCTATGTTTATTGTGTCCAAACGCTTTCCACTATAGCATGAGTGAGAATATGACCTGCAAAATTGCATATATCGTAAATGCTCGAATGCCAACTGAGCGTGCTCATGGTGTTCAGGTTGCGAAGACATGTGAAGCTCTCGGAAAGGCTGGAGAGAAAGTAGAGCTTATTATTCCTCGGACTTTTAATCATATTACCGAGGATTTATTTGATTACTATGGTGTTGATCGAGTATTTACTGTTCGCGCGATTTCATCATTTGATTGGCGCAGATTGGGTCATTTTGGATTTATGTTACAACGACTATATTTTGCTGTTGTGTCGGTATTGTATGTACTAGTTAAAAAGTTTGATGCTATATACTCGCGTGAAATATTGGTATGTGCGTATGCTTCAATATTTAAAAGAAATGTAGTATTTGAAGACCATGAACCTCCTCGTTCCAAATTATCTTCTTATTTCATACTTCTTAAGTTCATACCCAAAAAAGTAATTGTTGCACGCAATCTTTCAAGTTTGTATAAGAAACATAATATAAAAAATTATATTATTGCACCGAATGCAGTTGCTGTAGAGGAGTTTGATCGGACTAAATCAGATCGGGGAGTATGGCGTAGTTTTGGTATTTCTGATTCAACACCGGTGGTTTTGTACGTAGGACATTTCTATAAATGGAAAGGGATATATACACTCTTAGATAGTGCAAAAATGCTTCGTAATGCGTCTGTGGTCCTTATAGGAGGAACAGTGGAGAACATTGATGCGGTACAAAAATATGTTGAAGATCATAATCACACCAACGTGTATTTAAAGAAATTTGTATCACGGAAGGAAATCACTAAGTACACGAAGTCGGCAGATGTGCTTGTTCTACCGAATACTGCAAAAGAGGAGCGTTCTAAACTCTACACCACTCCAATTAAACTTTTTGAATATATGGCATCAAGCGTTCCAATAGTTGCAAGTAATTTGCCAAGTTTTAAAGAGTATTTAAGAGATAATGAAAATTGCCTTTTGTTTAAACCGGATAATAGCGAGAGCTTAGCAGAGAAGGTTTCTCATATTCTCTCAAATAAAGATTTGGGAGTAAGGCTCTCGAAGAAAGCCTACGGAGAAGTTAAAGAACATACATGGGAAATGAGGGCAAAAAGGATTCTAAAATTTATATATGATCATTGAATTGTTTGGACAATCGGGATCTGGGAAAAGCACATTTGGCAAACTTCTAGCCAAAGAGATTGGTGCTGTCTACGTTAACCCAAAACCACTTACTAATTACAATGGTGTAATTAGCTTTGCATTACACTCTCCAATCAAATGTACGATACTCATCATTAGAACTGTCTGGGAAGGAAAGTCATCATGGAAACTTTTTCGACATAAACTACACCTTCTTTTTCGTTTTTTAGATAATACCGAAGAAGCACGACATTTGAGCAAAAATAACACTGTTATTTTAGATGAAGGACTTGCACAATATGCCATCTCTTTATTTGAAGGAGTTGTATCGGAGAAAAATGCACGCCGATATGTAAAACAATTTGTCACAAGTGATACCATTGTGGTTTTGAATGCCGATAAGAAGCTTAGAGAAAAAAGAATGAAAGGTCGTGGTCGGATTCCACGATATCACACCACGATTGATCGAGAAGGTTGGGAAGAGTCGGTTGAGGAAAATAGCAAAACTATTAAACAAGCACTTTTACAGTTTCATAATGTTCAAGAATATACGAGTACGACAGAATCTGTATCAGATATCGTTGTCACTTTTTCAAAAGAAATTAATGTGAAGAAAACCAAAACAATATTTATTACATTCTCGCGAGGATCATTGGTACGGAATTTTTTCCACACAGGTGTCATAACAAAACTTCTGGAAAGTGGTATTCGTGTTGTTGCACTCACACCTCACTACACAAAAGAAATATTTGGTGAATATGAACACCCGAATCTCTTCTTTGAGGAGCTCGAAGCTCCAAGAGGTGTTCGAGGCAAGAAATTAATTGCCGAATTCTTTAAGGGGGCAATCTTTAATAAAGATGTGTATTTACGCTTTAAGTATCGATTTGCAGGTACTCGCCCACTAAGACTTCTAGTGGTGCCTAGAGTACTTTTTTTTGCAATTCTGCGGTTTATACCAGGTTTTAAGCCATTTATTCGCTTTATTGACTACAAGGTCAATCCACAGAAAGAGCACGACTATCTTTTTGGAAAATATAAGCCAGACCTTGTTTTTGCGACTACCGCTCGTACTGGTTCAGATGTTGGGGTACTCAAAAGTGCAAAGCGTTTTGGAATAAAAACTATTGATATGCCAAAAAGTTGGGATAATCTTTCTCGCATGCTTTTTGATGTAAAGACCGATCACATGATTGTGTGGAACTCCTTTATGAAGGAGCAGGCACTCTCACTTCAAGGATATAAAAAAGAAGAGGTTTCGATTACAGGCGCTCCGCAATTTGACTACTATACGGATCAAAATAATCTACTCTCTCGGGAAGCTTTTTGTAAAGAATTCGGATTTGATCCAAAAAAGAAAATAATTCTCTATGGTTCAGCTGGAAAACGATGCTCTAATGAAACGATATATATTGAACACATTCAGGAACTGATCCGCGAAGGAGTGTTGCCATATGTTCAAATTCTTATACGTCCACACCTTGGTTATGTTGGCGATGCTGATAAATTCAAAAGTGTCGAACCCTATAGAGGGGTTGTCGTAGATAGAACGGATAAACAAAGTGTTCATTTCAAAGACCATTGGGATACATCAAAGAATCATTTACACCATCTCTTTAATTCGCTCTCTCATGCTGATGTATGTATTAACATTTCATCGACTCTAGCGATAGATGCCACATTGTGCAATACTCCAGTTATCAATATTGCCTTCGATATTGACCCTAAAACTCCTCTTGAAGAGTCTCCTCGACGACTCTATCAAACAAATTATATGAGTGAAGTCATGAGCTTTGGAGTAACATGGCTTGTAAAAACAACGTCTGAATTTAATGAGGCTATTACAGGCATTCTTGAAAAAGAGAAGGGTCAAAAAGTGCATCCTGAGAAATTTATTGAACGGCTTGCATACAGGAGAGACGGTAAGGCAGCAGAACGAATTGCGGCTGTTTTAATTAAGCTAATATGAGAACAGAGTTCGATAGAATAAAAGAATTTATTAGAAGACGATGGGTAAAAAGAGTCATGCTTGTTGGAGTTGTTGTAATTCTTTTGTTTAACACATTTGTTGGTTTTATATATTTTACAGAGAATAAAAATGAATTAGTATTTAACAGCACAGTGCAAAAATTTCTACCTTTATATCGATCTCTTCGTGAGGTAAAAAAATCAATTGCAAATATTCCGTATATTCCACGTATGAACGCTAATGTAGATATTCCCCACTACGGCCTTAGAATTGAGCCTAAGGATTTACGAAAATTAAATGAGAATTTGCCAAGTTCGGTGTCGAATGAGATATTCGTTGGCTTTACATGGCTTCAGGAGGAATATACTAAAACTGTTCCTGCAATTTTTGTTGCAGACGGCACTGAATATAAGGTGAAAGTTAGATACCGGGGGCTTAATCCAAATCACTGGACACTTCCAAAACGTTCATGGCATGTAGTTTTTGATAAAGATAATCCCTTTAACGGTGTTCGTGTAATAAAGCTGATATTGCCAAGTGACCGTGATTATTTTGCTGAATATTTAAATAATTATCGAGCGGATAAACTTGGTCTTTTCTACCCTGAAACACAATTTGTAGGACTTTCAGTAAACGGATCCAATCATGGTGTTTACTATCAATTTGATAGTTGGTCAAATAAGTTTTTAGAAAAGAACGGAGTGCCCGCTGATGCGAACCTCTATGCAACTGATGATCTCTATATGCTTAATACTTTTCACGTACTAGGTAACAGAAATTATTCGGCTTTTGCCGATGTTAGTTTTTGGAAAAAAGAAACAAATGATAGAATTTTCTCCTTTGATAATTATGGGGAACTGGATTTCTTACTCTCAGCTATTAGACGAGATGATTTTCCAACTATAGCTCCAAGTATAATTGATCTAGAAGGCTTCTATAGTTGGATGAATGTTCTTACTCTTGCTGGAAGTGTTCATCAGGACGATGCCAGTAATATACGCCCATACTTTAACCAAAGCACAGGCAAGTTTGAATTTATTCCATGGGACGTTGAAGTTGGTCCATGGGGACCTGATATAGTATTTGGCTCAAATAGTATCGCAACAAGTTTGTTTCGTGATCCGGCTCGTGTTCTTGAGCGAAATACTCGTCTATGGGAATACATTAAAAATGAAACGAATTTAGAGGACGACTTAAAAGTATACGACGATGTATATGAAAAATTGCGTCCTGCTTTTTATGCCGACTGGAAAAAACCGGACAGCAATGGGGCGTTTAGTGGCAAAGTGCAAAGTACGAGAAATCATTTTTCAGACAGATTTTCCGCTTTGCAAGAACTCTTTAAAAAGGATGAGTCGCGTCTTGTTACACGATATGACGAGAATGGTGTAATTTCAATTGAGGTTGCTATGGATAACTTTGCTGGACTTGTTCTTAACGAAGTCACTATTCCAGAGGTGCTAGGTGGGGCAACGCTTTATTATGATGACAATAAAGATGGTATACGAGGAGTTGGGGACACATTTATTGCTGCATCATTTTCTGATCAGTCATCTACTGTTAAGTTTGAAAATGTTAAACAGTTTTTACACAACACGCCTGAAAGCGAAGCAGAAGGATCGTTTATTACGCATACATTCTTTATAGTTCCTACGATTACAAAAGATAAATTCAACATTTCAAATGTTGCTCCGGTATTTACCAATGCGGTGACGGATGAGGTTGTCTCTATTGAAAATGCTCGTTTTGCCGATAGTAGTACGTTCGAGTATTTTGATTCTATACAACAAAGTCCATTCTCGTTTGTACAAAACAATCCAAGTTTTATACTTCAAGGCGGATCAATTGTGTTGCCTGCAGGAACTCATATATTTAGAAATACTGTTGTTGTTCCAGAAAACACAAAACTTATCATACGTGGTGGCTCGACTCTTTTGTTTGGAGAGAAGGCTTCTCTTATATCATACAGCCCAATTGAGGCAGTGAATTCAACGTTTCAAGGTATTGGAGGGAGGTCATGGGGAGTTGTTGGCGTAGTAAATGCAAATAGTAAAAGTACCTTTACTAACGCTGTCTTTAAAGACGGAGGAGAAGCATATGTAAATGGAATTCCATTTACCGGTATGCTCTCAGCATTTCACTCTGATATTGAAGTTACAAGAAGTACATTTAGTGGCGCGCAAGGTGATGATGGTGTAAATGTAAAATACGGAGAAACATTCCTTACCGGAAATAGATTTATAGCAAATTCAGCTGACGGACTTGATCTTGATTTCAGTACAGGCGAGGTTAAAGGAAATAGTTTTATTGACAATGGCAATGATGGAATTGATATTTCTTCCTCTCCAGTTTTAGTGCGTGACAATTATATAACTCGTTCTGGAGATAAGTGTATAAGTATTGGAGAGAGGACGTTAGGTGCGAATATTTTTAACAATGTACTTTATAACTGCTCAATTGGTATTGAGGTAAAAGATGCATCTACTCCACGTATTGTAAACAATGTAATTATTGGAAACGATATTGGAATCAATGCATATCGAAAGAAAGACATATTTATTGAAGGGGGGCTACCGGAAGTATACAACTCGATTATATCTGGCAACGATACAGAAATTTCTACTGACCCATTTTCTAATGTTACTGTGCATGATTCATTTGTCGCAGACGGAGATAAAACAGAGCCGGTATTTGTGAATCCGTCTGGTGGAAATTTCATGACGGTTGAGGTCGACTCTGGAGGAGATGCTGGTATTGTTGAAGAGATCATCGGGGTTCCTGTTCAAACCGCTCCCATAGGGCTTTACAAACCTCTATAATAGTCAATATGAAGCAGCAGAAATTACATTTTCAACGGTTTGAATTTAAGTACGTACTCACACAAGAAGAGTGTGCTGAAATCAAGCAAATATTAAAGAGGTATATGGTTCCTGACCAGGCAGTTCGTGATACCTTAGATGGGTCTTATGAGGTTATGAGTCTTTATTATGACAGTCCAAGGTTCTACTACTTTTGGGAGAAAATTGATGGAGTTTCAAGGCGTAAAAAGGTGCGACTCAGGACATATCGCAAAAATGGTTCACTTGGCGAGCAGGTATTTTTTGAGATTAAACGCAAGCATGATGCGGTGATTCTTAAGGACCGGTTTCCTTTAACTGAAGACGCATATAGGACTCTTACGGAGAATGGCAATTTTTATGGTGTGGAGAGTTTAGAAAATGGTAACACCAAACGTGTAATTGACGAGTTTCATATGGATAGAGGTAGGCATATGCTAGCACCGAAACTTCTCGTGGTGTATAATCGAGAACCGTATTTAGGCAGGTACAACAAGCATCTTCGCATTACGTTTGATTACGAAATTAGAGCTCGAAGCGGTGATAATCTTCTCTATACAGGCAGTGATTACAATGATGTTTCCGGGGCCAATGTCATTATGGAGCTTAAATTTCAAGGTATGTTGCCCTTCTATGTTGCAGACGTAATTCGGCAATTTGAGCTTACTCGCGTTCCGTATTCAAAATACTGTGAAGGGCTTGAGGCAAGTTATGGCCTGCCGCAGTTATCTGTTCTGGGAGGACACTCGCAGTCTGATACACTAAAACTTACTCGCAATAACCTGTTACCACTTTAACGTATTTTATGGACACATTAATTAACTTTAGTACGGCAGGAAATTTCACTATCGGACATATTGTATTTAATTTAATTTTAACACTCGTCCTTGTAGTGCTTATTGCGTGGGTCTACAGAATGACTCATCGCGGTCTTTCATATTCACAAAATTTTATAAGCACAATTATCCTAATGAGCATGATTACCACAGTAATCATGATGGTGATTGGAAATAATTTAGCAGTCGCTTTCGGCCTTCTTGGAGCGTTTGCGATTATTCGTTTTCGTACTGTTGTTAAAGAAACACGAGATACTGGTTTTATTTTCTTTGCACTTGCTATCGGTATGGCAGTTGGTACCAACAATCATATGATTGCAGCTGTTTCGACAGTTGTACTTCTTGCAGTTATTTGGGTTCTTTTCAAGTTTAGATTTGGATCAATGCAAGGCAATGATTATCTTCTTACTTTTACTGTTGACGCCGATAAGAATCCTCCTGACTCATTTGTAGGTATTTTTGAAAAGTATCTCAAAAACAGCATGCTCTTAAACATAAATGCAAAATCGGATGGTCACTCATCTGAGATGGTGTACAGCATTCGATTTGTAGATGAGACAAAGAGTAGGGACTTGGTCGAGGAGCTTTCGCGCATAAGCGGTGTCGAGCGGGTTCATGTCGTGAGTTCCAAATCTGACATTGAGTATTAATATACGTAATACATAGAGCTGTGGCTCGCAAAAACGTACATTCAACGTTTCGGCTTGCGAAACGAGCATTCGGTCAGTATAAGCTTCAAATTGCTGTTTTAACTGGTCTTGGATTTCTTTCTGGAATTCTTGAGGCGATAGGTGTTAACGCACTTATTCCGCTATTTTCATTTTTTACTGAAGGAGAGACTGGAGGAACTGATTTTATTTCTCAAACAATTGAGAAGCTCTTTTTGTTTTTTGATGTATCTTTCACTCTACCAACGCTCCTTATATTTATAGTAATACTCTTCTTTGCAAAGGCTCTAGCTATACTCCTGTTTAATTATGTGAAAATTAGGATTCGAGCGGACTATGAGCAACAGACAAGAAATAAACTCTTTGGTACCACACTTGTTTCTACATGGCCGTATCTCTTAAAGCAAAAACTCGGATATCTGCATACTGTAATAATGACGGATGCACAGTTGAGCGCGAAACTCCTCTGGATGGTGTCAGACACCATAATGGTTGTTACAAGCCTTGCCATGTATTTGCTTGTGGCTGTAAACATATCCGCAAAAGTTACAGCCGTCACTCTTATTATTGGAGTTGCAGTATTTATTATTCTTCGCCCGATTATTAGACGCACAAGGGCCGTAAGTAAGAAGACAGCGCTTCTTAATAAGGAGGTTGCCCGCACAGTAAATGAAAGTGTTCTTGGTCTTAAGACTATAAAGGCAATGTTTCTTGAAAATGTATTTTCTGGAGGAGGAGAAGAGCATTTTAAAAAACTAAAGAGTTATCAAATTAGAACTTCAATGCTTGGAACGCTTTCTACGGTATTTATCCAGCCAATTAGTGTCCTATTCATTTCTGGAGTTTTTGCATTCTTTTTTTACTCCGACCAGGGTTTTAGTTTTGCAGCTGTTGCAGCCCTTATCTACCTTATCCATAGAATATTTAGTTACATACAGCTTCTACAGTCCAACGCAAATTCAATAAATAATTTAATACCGTATCTTCAGGAAGTCCTTAAGTATCAAGACGAGGCAAAAGAGAATAAAGAAGAAGACTCAGCGGTGGGGGATTTTGTGTTTGATACCAGTCTTTCATTTGATACTGTAGCCTTCTCGTATCAAGAATCTGATTCGGTTCTTAATAATATCAGTTTAGATATACAAAAAGGCGACATGATAGGACTCATAGGACTCTCAGGAGCCGGGAAAACAACTATGTTTGACCTCTTGCTTCGTCTTCTCACACCTTCAAGTGGAACAATTAAACTTGATGGAAAAAATATACAAGATATACGCTTATCTTCGTGGAGAAAAAATGTGGGCTATGTGTCACAGGACTTGTTTTTAGCAAATGATACGATCGCAAATAATATACGTTTCTACGATTCAAGCATATCTGATAAAGATATTAAGGAGGCGGCCAAGATGGCGTATATTCATGATTTTATTGAAGGACTGCCAAATAAATTCGACACAGTCGTAGGGGAGCGTGGAATCCGCCTTTCTACAGGGCAAAGACAACGTATTGCTATAGCGCGCGCTCTCGTTCGAAAACCGACAATCCTTCTTCTTGATGAAGCGACCAGTGCGCTTGATAATGAGTCCGAAGTTGAAATTCAAAAAGCAGTTGAGACACTGAAGGGCAAGACAACCGTTATTGTTATTGCGCACCGTCTTTCAACTGTGGTTAATTCGGATAAACTTCTCGTGCTTGAAGAAGGAAGGATTATCGAAGAAGGTAAACCAAAAGATCTCTTAAAAGATAAAGAGTCCTACTTCTATAAAATGTACAACATTAGGGGCTAAATTGGTGTTGTATAGAGATATGCGCAAAAAGCTATATTTTCTGCCTGTTTACATTGGCTCGCTTAAATACTACGCCAAACTGTTTCCGTATCTAGAGAAGGAAAACGATGTGTCTTTTCTTATTGTTCGTGGTGACAATGAAAGGCGGAGACAGATGATAGAGTATTGTAAAAAAGAAGGTTATCCATTTGAGGTTATAGATAGTGGTTTAAATAAAAGCCTAATCACCGTTCCATTTGTCACATCACTTTTTAAACGATACATACATGCACGTGCATGTAGAAAATTCTTAGCTAATTCAAAAGCTGATACTGTAATCACAACAAAAGTTATAGCTCCGCATGATGTGATTACTAATGAAGTAAAACGTCTTGGTATAAAACTTCTTCTACTCCAATGGTCAAGTTTTGGTTCTGCAAAAGTATATATTAAGACAAGGAACAGTGGAAGTGGTGTTTTTTATGTGTTGTATTATAGAATGCTTGATTTTTTCAAAAAAATAGTTGATTTAAAGAATGGATATTCCGGATTAGCTAAATTAGACTCTATTGGTATGATTGACCCTCGTTCTGCTCGTTTCTTTACAGAACAGGGAGGTGATCCATCAAAGATTCATATTGTTGGTACTGTCGACCATCAAATTGCATCTGAGGCAAGAAAAAAAACCGCATATTTAAAAGAAAAGTATGGTGTAAGCTCAAAACGTCTCAATATTCTTGTGTTATCGTACCGTTTCCATAGAGCAAAACTTGGAAGAAAAGGTTCAGATTATCAGATTGAGTATTTTAGAAATATTTTCAGCTTAATAAGATCTGTATATTCTGAAAATGAGGCTAATGTACTATTTAAACTCCATCCTGCTGAAGAGAATATATACTCCTCATTTGAGGAACTAGGAGTTGGGGTTTGTGGCGACGAGTCTGAAACTCATGAACTTATTGGATTATCCGATCTATGTATTACAGATCCGTGGACAACTGCAAACCATTATATACTTGGAAGTGGCATACCAACCATTTTTGTTAATTTATCATCACTTACGTATCTTAATAGCCTAAAAGATTATTATAATATTAGGAATATAACCACTCGAGATGAAGACTTTTCAAGTGCTCTACAGAAATTTAAGGCAGGAGAACTTGAAAAGCAGTATGATAATAACGAGATAGACACGAAGTCTATAGGTAGTATTGTGTCATTTATAATTAAATAATATGAAGATATTATTCCTTGGGTATACAGACTCACATCTAATCGATTTTTTGAAGGATAATGGTGAAGAGGTTATTGCAACTGATGAAAAAGTCGATACGTCTTTTATTAAGAAAAATGAATTCGATTTTCTAGTAAGTTATGGTTACCGACATATAATCAGAAAAGATGTGCTAGATTTATTTCTTGATAAAGCTATAAACCTGCACATAGCGTATTTACCATGGAATAAAGGCGCAGACCCTAATTTTTGGAGTGCCCTTAATGGAACACCGTCCGGAGTGACTGTTCACTATCTTGATGAAGGAGTTGATACTGGGGACATTATTGTTCGAGAGAAGGTTGAATTTTCTACTGATGACACTATGGCTACAAGTTTCGATAAACTGCAAAAATCTATTCAAAAACTATTTAAAGATAATTGGAATAATATTAAAATCGGTACTGCGCCTCGTATAAAGCAGAATAAAAATGATGGGAATCATCATTTTGTGAAAGATATGGATCCTTACAAACCTCTATTTAAAAAAGGTTGGGATACACCTCGATCAGATATTAGAAATCTTAAGTTGTCTCCATAGGACTTAAATCGTCCTTATACTTAACTATTTTATCTATTTCAATTGAAAGCATGTCGAGCGCTGTTTTTTCTCTACCGCTCGGAATACTGTCCCACGAGAGGTCTGCTACCTGCATAACACTCTCTCCGTCCCAATCTTGTTCTTGAATTTGTTTTAAGAATGTAAGGTGTGTTCGAAGTACATGGAAAGGAGACGTTACAAGAATTATTTTCTTCCACCCTTTCTCTTTAGCGAGTCGTATTGTATATACTGCCTGGTCCTTTGTATTCATCGATGAGTCGTCAACGATAAGAACATCCCCAGAGACACCATTGTCAGTTAAATACTTTTTGAGTTCATCAAGATGAAGGTCATTTTCTTCATTTCTCTTTCCACGACCAATCAGATCGTTATTGCCTGTAATAAGTACTGTGTCTGAAAAACCTGACTTGTATAAGTCTACAACCTTTTGGGCTCTATCAAGCCTGTCTCCTTGTAGGAATATTATTGCATCTGCGTACTCGGGCTTTTGCGATGCTAGTTTTTCGAATAGGGTAGATGCGTTTACTCCTAATTTTTCTGCTATCAGTTTTGTTGCGTCAGCGGTATCCATATTATTCGATAAGGTTCTCTGTAAGTGGTGTTGCAACAGTTATATCACATGCCGCCTTTTTACCAAGAACCTCTTCAAAATATTTTGGAGCCATACCTCCTTGAGGGCGGGCAACGCGTATATTTTCTGTCGTTAGTGTTTCTCCTTTTTTAATATCCGCTTTAGCCCAAATGGAGGGCCTAAAGATGAGATTCTCCCTTTCTTCATCATTACATGGTCCATAGTGGACTTCTCCCATGGCAGTAGAGACTTCTTCTTTACTCACAAATTTCTCTAATGCATCAAGCCCTTTTCTCTCCCCATCTCTGATATGGGAAACCATTTCTTTAAATTCATCTGGCTCTAGTGAAAATCTTGAGTCAGGACCTCCGTCTTCGCGGTTAAGTGTTAAGTGCTTTTCAATAATTGAAGCTCCGTAAAATGTTGCCGCAATCACTGGGGCTTCAATGCCAGCATTATTATCTGAAAAACCAACAACAACTTCATACTTTTGTTTGATATCGTACATTGTTCTCAAGTTCATGTTGGCAAGCTCTGGTTTATCTGAGTAAGCAGTTACACAGTGAAGAACTGCAAGATCTTTGACTCTATTATCTTTAAGCGTTTTAACTGCAAGCTCTATTTCCTCTGGAGAGGCAAAACCAACTGACATGATAACTGGCTTTCCAGTACTTGCTATCTTCTTTAGAAGTGGAATATGAATTGCCTCATAGGAGGCAATTTTGTAACAAGGAATATTCATTTGTTCGAGAAAATCAACTGCTGAATCATCAAAGGGGGATGAGAACAACATGATTCCTAACTCGTCTGCTAATTTTTTAAGTTTTGGTTGCCATTCCCACGGAGTGTGAGCTTCCTCATATAGGTCATACAAACTTTTATTTTGCCAACTCTTTGGTTGATTTTCTCCTTTAAACACAAACCATTTTTTATCAGAGTTGAGTGTTAATGTGTCTGGCGTATATGTTTGAAGTTTGACTGCGTCTGCGCCAGCCTCCTTTGCAGCTCGAACAAGAGCTTTAGCTTCCTCAAATTTCTGGTGATGATTACCAGAGAGTTCTGCGATTATAAAAGTTGGATGATTATCTCCCACTTTTTTATTTCCAATGCTAAATTCCATTATCGTACTTTGAAAGTGTCTGAATGGATTGGTGTACCTTCAATTTTCTTCAAAAGTGTTTTTTCTTCAATAGCTTTGCGTAATTCAGGAAAGATTTCTCCATATGCTCTAATTGTTTTATCGAGGTCTTTCTTTGAGTGGCTAAAGCTCATATTATGCTGTCCATACCAAATAATTCCTCTTCGTAAGAGTTCCTGCTGTATAAAGCTTTTAATGTCCATATCAGTAAACTTACCTTTACCTTTGAAGGAGAAAATATGCCAACAAGGAGCTCCTTTAACTTGAATTAATTCGAGTAGATCGTTTTTCTTTATAAGCTCGTTAACTTCATTTTGAAGATATTTTCCATTTTTCCAAATTTTCTCTGCTACCTTTTTCTGCTCCATCTCTTTTATAGTTGCAATAGAAGCTGCAAGAGAAAGGGCTTCGCCGCCAAATGTTCCTGAGAAAAATACTCCATTAATCTTCTCCATATATTTCCTCTTTCCGACAATAGCTGAAATTGGCATACCGTTTCCCATAGATTTTCCGATGGTGGTTAAGTCTGGCGTTACTTTAAAGCGTTTTTGAGCTCCACCAAGACCGTGTCGAAAGCCAGTGATAATCTCATCAAATACAAGCACAGCTCCATGTTTGTGAGAGAGTGCTTTTACCTTTTTAAGAAAGTCATCTTTTGGCATTTCAACATTCATTGGCTCTAAGATAACCGCAGCACACTTGTATTTCTTGAGCACCTTCTCAAGAGATCCGATCTCATTGTATGAGAATTTATGTGTTAATTTACCAACTGCCTTTGGAATTCCGACATCTTTATCAGTTGTAGAAATGTACCAATCATGCCATCCGTGGTACCCACACACCGCAACGTGTTCTCGCTCAGTCACAGCTCGAGAGAGTCGTATGGCGGCTGTAGTCACGTCCGAACCGTTTTTAGCGTATCGAACCATTTTAGCACTTGGAATGTGCTTTACAAGAAGTTTAGCCAATTCGTATTCAAGGGTAGAGGAGAGGGAAAACGTAATTCCTTTTTTCAATTGTTTCTTTATAGCGTCATCAACAACTTTGTATTGGTAACCAAGAATTACTGGAAGGAGGCCATTTATATAGTCTATATATTTGTTCCCATCAATATCCCATATATATGCTCCTTTTGCTCGTGCCGCAAATAGGGGGGCGGTGCCACGAACATACATAAGGTAGCTCTTGCTAAATGTTTGTGCAGCAAGCGGGACAACCTTATTCACTTTTTTGTAAAAACTATTACTTCTCTTAAATCTGTTTTTAAACTTCATGATCTTCTCTTAAAGATTTTGCTAATCCTTCATTTCGCTTTATATCCATATTTATATCTCTGATCTTTGGATTTTCGTTTAACAAATCTACATAATCTTTGAATTGAGCTGTAATCGAGCTGTTTTTTATCAAAAATGATACTACATCAAAGTCTTCCTTACTGTCGACTGTAAACCGGTAAGATGACAGGTTTTCGGCATTACGTATATACTTCTTTATAAATTTATCACTATTTCTTATATACAGGGTTACGTGTTCTCGGTCTGATGGTAGGGTGGCCTCTTCGTGAGTCCTAGCTAAAGTTTCACGAGTTAGGATCTCCGCATCTACTCCATTTGGATATGTTTCCCTGCCAAGTTCGGTATTGCTTGCGTAATCCAACTCCTCTTTGTCGAAAAACAAAATAAGCTCATCTATTACATGGGGATCAATAAGCGGGCAATCGCCAGTAATTCTTAGTATTGAATTGAATTCCGGATATTTCTCTGCACATCTAGCGTATCTCTCCAGCACGTCATTCTCTGACCCTCGAAAACAATCAATATTGACTTTGTTACAAAACGCCTCAGTTTTGTCGTCTTCAGCATTTGTTGTAGTCGCGATAACAATTTTATCTATAAGTTTGCTTTGTCTAAGACGCTCTATTTCGTATTCTAGTATCGACTTATCGTCAACTTCCATTAGGATCTTACCGGGAAGTCTTGTTGATCCCATTCGTGCTTGTACTATGCATAGCGTCTGCATGTTAGCTTTGAGCAATTTCTTCCAGTTCTTTTGGAGTTAGCCATGAGTCATTTGTATTACTTGCAAATACGAAATTTGGTTCCACTTTCTTACCTTGTTTCTTATGTGTTGTATATGGGTCGCGCTTCACCCATGGGTGTGAGTCTGGAAGAATTGCAAAGTACTTTGGAAGCTCATATGCACGTCGTGCCTCGTGCTCTGTAAGAAGTACTTCGTGTACCTTTTCTCCGGGGCGAATACCAATAACTTCTTTCTTTGCATTTGGTGCAATAACGTCAAAAAGATCCACAATTTTCATTGAAGGAATCTTCGGTACAAAAATCTCACCTCCTTCCATGTTTTTAAGTGCGTTTAACACCAGTTCAAAACTCTGTTCAAGGGTAATCCAGAAGCGCGTCATTTCAATATCGGTAATAGTCACTTTCTTTGCATCTTTGAACAATTCAACCACGCTGCCACGACTACCAACAACGTTTCCGTACCGGACGACACTAAATTTAGTTTTACGAGGTGCTCTTGCATATGAATTTGCAGCAATACATAGCTTCTCAGCGCATAGCTTTGATGCGCCGTATAGGTTTATTGGTTGAGCCGCTTTGTCAGTTGAAATGAATAGAACTTTCTCGACTTCCTGATCAACTGACGCCTCGATGATATTCTGTGTCCCCAACACATTTGTTTTAATTGCCTCGAATGGATTGTACTCAAGAGCAGGAACTTGCTTGAGTGCTGCCGCGTGAATCACAATATCAACTTCATTAAATGCTCTTTGTAGGCGTGGTAATTCGCGAACGTCTCCAATAAAAAAACTTACTCGATTATCTGCAAGCTCTTTTTCTAGATGATGTTGCTTAAACTCATCTCGTGAAAAAATGATAAGCTTCTTAAGCTTTGAATGCTTTAAAATATGCTTGGCAAAACTCGAGCCAAATGAACCCGTTCCTCCGGTAATCAAAACCCTTTTGCCTTGAAGTATGTTATACATAAGTGATATATTTAGTGGCGTAATTAAGCCGTTGTTCTATAAAACACTACTTTAGTGTATAAGGTTTCGTGGCTCTATTCAAGGGTTTTTCGGTACACATGGCAACTCAAAAGACTATTTTTATTGTAATAACGAAGGGATTCATCACTCGAAATATTATTCGAAGTGGAGTTCTTGAAGAGCTTAAAAAGAGTGGAGCTCGTATAGTAATACTTTTTTTAAATACACGAAAAAAGGAACTACCACAATATTTAGTTGACGAATTTGCCGACGGGCAGGTAATTGTCGAGGTGGTTCCACCTCAGGTAACAAGTAAAGCTCACCGTGCATTCTTGTTCTTTTCGGGACTTCTTGTATACAACAGAGTGAATAGGAAGATAAGATATGCGATATATAGCAGGAGTATGTTTTTGCTATTTCTTGAAAATTTACTCTTCGCTTCACTTGAGAAGATCGGCTTTCTCAAAAAGTTAGCTCGATTCATTGAGCGAACATTTTTCTCAAGCAATTTCTACGGATCGTATTTTGACAAGTATACTCCTGATGTAGTTTTTTCAACTTCGGTCATTTCAAAGTTGGATATTGATGTTATGAAAGAAGCGCACGCCAGAGGCATAAGGACAGTTTCAATGCCAAAAGTTTGGGACAATATAACCACACGTTTTTATAGATACGCTCCAGATAAACTCATTGTGCAGAATGGTGAGATGAAGAGAGAGGCGGCTCGTGTTCAAAGTATTTCTTCAAATAGGATTGTGGTAACTGGCTTCCCTCAATTTGATTGGTATCGAAGACCTGAGATTATTCAAGATAGGGAGACATTTCTAAAATCTCTTGGTCTTGATCCAAAAAGAAAACTAATAGTGTGGGGGTCCACAGGAAGATGGACACCTGATGATGGAAACATTAGTGATATGTTAGTGAAATCTTTAGGTGACGATACATTGATCTCTAATTGTAGTCTTCTTATACGCTCACATTACTCAGATGCACAACATCGTAGATTTGATAAGTATAAAGGGACTCCGAATGTCTATATTGATGAGAGTTTTAGTAACTCAGAATTCTTTAGAGACAATACAGATCCTAGGCGAGAAGAGATCATACATTTTATAAATACAATGTATCATGCTGATGTTGTAGTAACTCTATGTTCAACACTTACACTGGACGCTTTTTGCTTCGATAAGCCCGTTATAAACACTGCATTCAAAGATCTCTTCAATAATAAGGGTGAGGATATATCCACAGTGTTATATGAGCACGATCATTATCAGCCAATATTAGAGCTTGATTCTATAGATTTGGTCTTTTCCGAGAAAGAATTATTTGAGAGCCTAAATATATATTTAAAAGACTCCACAATGAAAGAAGGAAATAGAAAGAAAGTTCTTGATAGGCTGTGCTATAAAGTTGATGGAAATTCATCAAAAAGAGTTGCAGAGGCGATTCTCTCACTTACGTAAACTTCGTTACAGTGATAAATAGCCATATTCGTAAGTTCAAGCAAATCATTTAAAAAGGTGCTTTTAGAGAGGTGAATAAAGGTTAAATATCAGGCGAGTTAGTGCTACTATTTACTCCAGTCTTTGTTATATATTTTACAATCTATGGTCACAGAAATACCCATTCCAGGAACGGATAAATCACTCGGAGGAAGTGATGTTTTTGTTATTGCTGAGATCGGAAAGAATTTTATTCAAACTGAGGAAGACCTTCCCCAGGCTGAATATCTCCAAAATGCCAAAGATCTTATCGATGCGGCAGTAGACGTTGGGTGTGATGCGGTCAAGTTTCAGACACATGAGATTGAAGACGAACAGCTCAATATTGATATTGCGTCCCCTCATTTTACGGGGAAAGATCGGGTAAGTTGGATTACTCGAAATATGGAGGCTACACCACTTTCTTTTTGGAAAGAGATTAAAGAGTATGCTGACAACAAGGGAATTATTTTCTTCTCAACGCCGATGAGTAGAAAGTCTGCGATGAAGTTAGAAAAAGTTGGCGTTCCACTGTGGAAGGTTGGTTCAGGGGATGTACAAGACAATGTAAACCTCGATTTCCTCGCGGGTACAAAAAAGCCAATTATCATTTCAACCGGAATGGTAAGCCTCAAAGAGCTCGACGACGTGGTGGGTCACATTCGCTCACTCGGATCACCACTGAGTGTACTCTACTGTATTAGCCAGTATCCTGCACCAAAAGAGTATTTTAATCTCTCAACCATTGAGTATTTAGCTGAAAAGTATCCAGATGTTGTTATTGGATTTTCTGATCACTCTATAGGAGATGAGGCATCGCTTGCAGCAGTTAAGGTAGGAGCAAAAGTTATTGAAAAGCATTTCTCATTTTCTAGAGACTTATGGGGAGCAGATCATAAGGTTTCAATGACACCCCTAGAGATGAAGGAGATGGTAGATAAGATTCGAAGTGGGGAGTACAAGGACGTTGATGAAAAGCCATATTACGGAGATAAGGAAAAAGAAATGGAAGGGGTGGGTAATAAGTTTCGACCGTATTTTAATAAGTCTCTTATGGCAGGGGCTGACATTAAAGCAGGAACAGAGCTTTCAAAGGAAATGATTTTTGCAATGCGTCCGAAGATGTATGCAGAAGGGCTTTCTTCAGAGAAGTTTGAGGAGATTCTTGGGAAGAAAGTAACAAAAGATCTTAAAAAGTACGACCCAATCACAGAGAGTGTCTTGGCATAATGGCAAAGAAGAAAAGAAAAATTTGTTTTGTTATAACGAGCTTCATTCACTACAGTCGGAATTTACTCGTGCTCGAAGAACTCAAAAAACGTTCTGACGTTGATCTCCATGTCATTATTGCGGGAACCGCACTTCTCTCTAAGTACAGCTCAAAGCACGCTCACATCAAGGAGAACCTTCTTAAAGACGGTTTTAAAAATCTCTACGAAATTCACTTCAACCTTGAAGGAAGTGAACCAACAACGAAAGCTAAAACAGCAGGCCTTGGAGTGATTGAATTCTCCTCTTTCTATAATCAGATTAAACCCGATGTAGTGGTTGTTCGTGGAGATCGTTTTGAAGTTCTTGCCGCAACCACTGCCGCTTCTCTGATGGGGCTTCCTGTGGCACACATTGAAGGTGGGGATGTGTCGGGTTCAATTGACGAAAGTATCCGTCACGCAGTAACAAAGCTCTCGAATATTCACTTTGCAACCAATGAAGATTCAAAGCAACGACTTCTTAGTATGGGCGAGAATCCTAAATATGTCTTTAACTTTGGAAGTCCTGACATTGAAATGGCAATTAAGTTTGCAAATGGAAGAGGAAATACTATTGATGTAAGTAAAACAGGAAGTGGTGGCTCCGTCGATCTTAAAGGAGACTTTTTAGTTGTATTCTATCACCCGGTAACAACTGAGCTTCACAATATTAAGAAAAACACGCAAACACTTATTGACTCTATCCACGAGCTTGGTATTCCAACAATATGGTTTTGGCCAAACTTTGATACTGGAGCTGAAGAAATCTCCCAAGTGCTACGCTCCTTCAACGACAATGTAATAGGCCATAAGATACGATTCATGCGATACCTTCCACCAAAGGAATTCCTCTCAATCTTAAATACATCGACATGCCTTGTTGGAAATTCGTCATCTGGAATCAAGGAGTGCTCATACTTAGGAGTGCCAGTAGTAAATATAGGAACGAGGCAGGCAAAAAGACTTCGTGGGAAAAATCTCATTGATATAGGACACGATAAGAATGCGATCAAGAGGGCGATTAAAAAGCAATTAAAACATGGGAAGTATAACGTTGATCAAACTTATCATAAGAATGGCACAAGTAAGAATATCGCACAGAAGCTAGCTTGTGTACCACTTCACACTCAAAAGAATTTCCATGGGTAAATTTAAGGATCCAGATTTCTTTATTGTTGGACTTCAGAAAAGTGGCAGTTATTGGGTTACAGCACTTCTAAATAATCACCCGGAGATTCGTGCGTTTCCGTCACTTCGCGGTGGGCAGACAGGAGTGGAAGAAGGGCATGTATTTGACGTACTCGCCACTCTTCCAGACGATGGAGGAGAGAAACTTAAGAAATCTTTTTCCAACCATCACAATGGATTCTTTAAAGATATAGTCTCGCTTATTGGAAAGGTTTCCAAAAAAGAACTTCACGAAAAGATTCGTGATCGTTACAGGGAGTGGCATCATAAATGGAGTGAGGGTAAACGGTTAGTTGGAGATAAGACTACTGAATATATTTTTCACCTCGACATGATTGATGAGTTTTATCCTCATGTAAAAAAGATTTGTATTATTCGTGATCCAAAAGATCGACTGGTTTCTTGGCACTTTCATCAGATACGAAAAGGGCGTAAGAAGGAGGGATCTGTAACGGATAACTTTGTAACAGATTACGTAGATCGGGTTATAAGAGAATACGAAAATATGCTTGCGTATAAGGGACACATTCACTGCTTCACATACGAACGTCTAAGCCGAGAACCTAAGGTAGTACTTTCCGAACTTCTCTCATACCTTGGCGCACAGACGTCCGATGAGATTCTTGAACGCATGATAAAAGAGGCTTCAATTGAGAATTTGCGGGCAAAGGACAAAACATGTGTCGAAGGTCAGTCGGTAGCACGCGGCGCAGAAGTTCAAACAAGTCATTATCGAAAGGGGGTAGTCGGAGACTGGCAAAATCATCTAAGCGATATACAGGCTCGCATGGTTGATGAAAAACTAGCTTTGCTTCAAAAAAAGGTATTCGAAAAATACCACACTAGATCGTAATACCCTCCTCGATTTTTTGTATAAAGATGCAGATGTAAGTATGAGTAGAGATCAGTCTAAAACAGGTTTCATATCACTGTGTTATCACTATTTGCGCGGTCCTAAAGAAACTGATCCGTTTCCAAAAATACTTGGTACACAAGTTGATGTGTTTAGAGAGCATCTAGACATGCTCACAAAAAAGTATCAAATATTATCTCTCGAAGATGTATTCGCTTTTTTCAAAGGAGAGTCTGTCATTTCAGACGGGAGATATGGTTTACTGATTACATTTGATGATGGTTTGAGCGATCACTATACTGGCGCTAAGATTCTCTATGAGTACGGTATTAAAGGAACCTTCTTTATTCCTACGACTATACTTGAGGATGGGCTGCCTGCAAATCCAAACATAATACACTACACGCTTGCTGAATTCGGTATAGCCAAGTTTCTTGAGGTAATGGAACAGGCGTTATCTGATCTCGATATTGAAAACTCTGTCCGAAAAATAACTTTTGATAAAAATAGGGATAATTCGTGGGAAACAATTGCTGAAATCAAAACTGTATTCAAATATGCGCTCGGATACAACGAGTCGCGTGCTGTTCTCCTGTACATATATAAAAATTTGTTTGGAAAAAGGCATAAGAATGCAATGAATATTATCCATTTGGATAAATCACAAATCAGCGAAATGATTTCTATGGGCCATTCGATTGGAAGTCATACACGATCACATATTTCAGTTGCGGCAACAGAGCTTAGCAAGAACGATTTTGAAAAAGAAATAGTTGATCCAAAATTCTATCTAGAGGAAACATTCAATACGCCTGTAAAAGCATTTAGCTACCCATTTGGAGGAAAGAGTGACTGTCTTTCTTCAGCGGCACTTCTAAAAAAGACAAGAATATACGATATGGCCTTTACCGTTGAGCCGGTTATAAATACACAGGAGACGTCAGTATTTGAGGTGGGAAGGTACCAGCCAAGAAGTACTGATACTACAAAAGATCTCCAGATGACACTACAAGGTATTATTAGAAATAATAATACAATTGAAGTATGAAAATAGTTATTTTTACAAGCAATGCAATGCGGCATAAATTTGTCGCAAATACACTTGCCCCGCACGCAGATGAAGTGCTTGTTATTTCTGAGAGTAAATCAAAAAATTCCCCCGGAGCCACTGACGTTGATAAATCTCCTCGTATGATTGAGCACTTTCGATTGCGATCTGAGTCAGAAAAAAAGTTTTTTGGAGGACATGATACCTTTAAGGCGAAGAGTGTATTGGTAGAGGCAAGTGGGGTAAATTCTCCTCATATATATGAATTGGTAAAAAATTTTAACCCTGATGTTGCATTCGTATTTGGTTCAGGGTTTATTAAGGAGCCACTTCTCTCACTCATACCAGAAGGTCGTTTTATTAACCTCCATTTAGGACTTTCGCCGTACTATCGGGGAAGTGGAACAAATTTCTGGCCATTCGTTAATAATGAACTTGAATATGTTGGCGCAACAATTCTTCACCTGGATTCCGGAATTGATACGGGAGATATTATTGCACATGTACGACCGAAGATAGAGCACGGAGACACCGTACACATTGTGGGGAATAAAACTATTCAGTCAGCAGCCGAAATACTTGTGACAATTATCCAAATGCTCAAAAAGGGAGAAGAGATTCCGCGCTTAAAGCAGTGGAAGGTTTCGAGTGAGCACGTGTATAAGAGAAAGGATTTTGATGACGAAGCACTTGATCAATATTATGATAACTTAGAGGACGGCCTTTTTGATGTATACGCATCACATCCAAAGGAGATTAAATTAATATCTCTCTAATATGAGAGTTTTCTTACAAAAGTTACCGTGGCAGAGTTGGGCGGTCGGTGAAGGATTGTCAAAGGTTGTTGGTGGCGCTCTTCAAAAGGCTGTTGGCCGTATTACTAGCAGTCCAGAGCTTGGTTTTCTCGCCTTTTTAGTTTCCGGAACAGTTCAGATGATTGTTGGAGTACTTGGATTTCTAAAGGTACGTTCAACAAACAGAACAATTTCACTTTTTCCTTCAAAGGCTCCGGTACTGAAAGCGATATCGTTTGGCTTTTTTGCAACATTCATGACCGTACTTGGTATCTATACATTTCAGATTGGGGCAGATCTCGGTGTTCGAACATTAATTGTTGCAAGCTCTATTATCCCGGGAGCACTATTTGATAGGATTTTCTTTGGAGGAGCACTTGGGATTCGACATGGAGTTGGTATTGCTATCTTTTTGTTTGCTGTGTGGGCGATGCTTAATTTCCCAATGAATGTTGAGCTTGAGATGTGGGTATGGCTCACATTTCTTATAGCAGTAGCCGGAGCTATTAATGAGACACTTACTAAGGCAGTGAGTGGAACACTCAATATTTTTGTAAATGGTTTCTGGGTTGGAAGTTCAATTATGTTTTTCTGCATTGGGGGACTGCTCGTCATGGGTGCAACTGGAGATATTGCACTCAGCCCAGCCACGCTTTTTTGGATCATTGCCGTTATTATAGGTCTTAATGCTACCATTCAAATTGCTTTTAAATTTTTGGCGTATAAGACAGGGAAAGAAAGTGCCACTATTCAGCTGAAGAAACTCATCATGAATAGTGTCTATCTTATTGGAGTGAGTATTGTTGGATTTCTTATTTTCTCTGAGGAATGGTTCGATGGAAAATGGGTTGGAATTTTGTTGTTTCCTCTTGCATTCATTCTTATAGACAATCAAACGTGGAGTGTAACTAGGAGATTGCTCAACCTCTTTCGAAATCGATAATTTTACGTTACTATCCTCATCATGAATATACTTTGTGTCATAACAGCTCGAGGAGGGTCTAAAGGTATTCCTGGAAAGAATATTAAAGATTTGGGTGGGAAGCCACTCATTGCCTACTCAATTGAGCAAGCTAAAAAAAGCAAGCTCATCACTCACTCTATTGTTTCAACTGATGATAAAGAGATTGCGGAAGTGTCGAAAAAACATGGTGGAGAAGTACCGTTCATGCGTCCGTCGGAACTTGCAGAAGATGACACACCACACTTACCTGTAATGCGCCACGCCGTCTCGTTCATGGAAGAGAAGCTTGGTATTATCTTTGACTATATAGTGATTTTCCAACCAACTTCACCATTCAGAACAGTTGAGGATATTGACTGCACAATTCAAAAACTTGTTGACACTAAAGCAAATAGTGCTGTCTCTGTATGTGAAGTAGAGACAAAGTATCACCCAATGAAGATGAAAAAGCTCGAAGGTGATAAGGTTCTTCCATATTTTATTCCTGAATCAAGTACTTTGCGGCAAGAATTACCTAAAGCGTACAAGAGAAGTAGTGCAGTCTATGCGATGGATCGTACCCACTTAATGGAAGGAGAGAGCTTATACGGGGACCATATTGTCGGGCATATAGTGCCAGCTAATCGCTCTATTGATATTGACGTACCATTTGATTGGACCCTCGCTGAGTATATGCTTGAGGAATTAAAAAAAGAGGGACTTTCTTTCTGATATGAAATACATAGAAGCAAATAAGTTGAAAAAAGAACATGGTCTCAAAGACCATTTTAAGAATGTGAATACGTGGATTTTACGTGATCCATTTATATACAAGTACTTTGAAAGATTCGATAGGAATTCAAAAGTTTTAGAACTTGGTGCTGGGCGCGGTGGTTTCTTAAAGGCACTCGACGAGATGGGATTTAAAAATGTTTCCGGTCTCGATATTGGTAATTACTTGGAGAAAGAAAATGAAAAGTATCGCTTCGATGTGATTGATCTTAACACCGAGAAGCTGCCGTATGAAGACAACAGCCTTGATGTTGTCGCTGGTTTTCAGGTTATTGAACACTTGGAAAATTATTTTCTTGTTCAACAAGAAGTTGCCCGAGTGCTAAAGCCGGGCGGTATGTTCATATTCTCTATACCTAATCACATGAATCTTTTTTATAGAATAAAGTATGCGATAACGGGGAATATTACTGGATTTGAGGTTGATAACAATCATCTGTTGTTCCTTACAAGGAATGTATTTAAGAAGACATATTTACAAAACTTTGACCTAGTGAGAATGTATTACGACAAAGGGCCAATCCCAATGCTTGGAAGACTTAATTTCTTACCATTTGTTAATTTTCCGCCTAAAGTGAAGGTATTACCTAGATGCGAAGCGTTTGCATATAAAGTCTGCTATTTCCTCAAGAAAAAGAATTAATATCACAGAAATTGAAAAGAGGGTAGTATCTAAACGAACTTGAAGTTCTGTAGTATGTATACAACGTTTTAGAATATTGACAAAATATATCTAAGTTGTAGAATTTGCCAAGAGTTAAATTGTAATGACAATCAAATAGAGGAGAATTGTCGTGACAGATAGGCATAGCTTTATCGGTGCAGCTATTTGTATGAGTGGTGCGAAGGCAATCACTCGAGTTCAAATGCGTGCGCTTGAGCGTGGCATCGGGATGGTTTCGATTGCGAATTTTCCGTACAGCATCGACCTGTCTCAACTTTCACCCAAACCTGGCGTTCTTCTGATCGACACTTCACCGGAGATGTCTCTCTTCGGTTGGGACCAGGAGATCGAGCTTGCTGAGCAGGCAATAACTCTCGGCATACTGGTTGTGGTGCTTGCGAACACTTACCGCTCGTGGCGTCGGCAGGAGATGAAGCCGTACGCCGAAAACATGCATCTCTTGGTAGCCTCTCCGGAGGAGTGTCTGGATGCGGTTGATTTCGGATATGGTCGAGTCGATTATGCTGGTGGCCCTCCGGTGGGAGGATTACCGCAATATCACTCCGACAGATCTAGGCCAAGATTGTCCAGTGGTGTACGTCGAGGGCTACAAACATATCGGCGGCACCAACGAATACCTCGAGAATGTTGTTCACGGTGTTCGACTAGTGTTTGGCGATGGCTTCAAACTCATTTTTCAGCCGCATCCAAATGAGCCTGGTCCGCAAAACAGCGAAGACAAAATACTTCTTGGGGACCGCAATAGCCTGCTTCGTAATACACCGACTATTCCAGCGCCGAAGGGTTTGCGTTCGGTTGACTTTACGGTTAGTTCTGACATTGTCGTTCACACTTCGGGCGCTATGGGAGTCCCTGTTGTGGCCATGAACGAGAAACGGGCGTTCTACTGGAATTCGGCGTTTATCAGGGAACGAATGAGGAAGCAGGTCGGAGAGGAAAGTTGGTTTCCTGTTGCACAGGGTGTAATCTGGGAGGTGAACTCCCCGGACGAACTTGCCGAGGGGATAAAAAGCCTCGAGGACGACGTGGCGTGGGAGGATATTAAGCTGGCACAAGAACAACTCTGTCCTCTTGACGAAAGGAATGTCGCTGATCAGGTGATCGATTATCTTCTCGAGCTGGCCAACGATTGACCTGTAGTGGAGGTGGCTCAATACCACCCCTTTTTTCTTTTTCGTAGTCTCATAGCTTTAAAGGTGTTATAGTATTTCGTATGAATTTGAATAATGCTCTAAGATACGGGCTTATTGGCGGCGTTTTTCTAATGCCGTTTATTGCACTCATCGTAACTAACTTTATGTTCTTTCCGTTTATTACCGGAAAGAACTTCACGTTCCGTATTCTGGTAGAGCTTATGCTCGGCGGATGGATAATTCTTATGCTCCGCGATGCAATGTATCGACCGCGCTTCTCGTGGGTTATAGGATCGCTTGCCGCATTTGTAGGAATCATGGCGCTTGCGACAGTCTTTAGTGAAAATCCATTCAAGAGTTTTTGGAGCAACTTTGAGAGGATGGAGGGATTGGTTACACTTTTACATCTGTTTGTCTATGTTCTTATTGCCGGTACTGTTTTAAATACAGAAAAACTATGGACTCGGTTTTGGCAGGTTTCGGTCGGAGTAAGTACGTTTATCGGCCTGTATGGAGTGTTTCAACTTCTTGGATTCATTACAATCAATCAGGGGGGTGTCCGAGTTGATGCAACACTTGGAAATGCTACGTACTTAGGTATTTACACTCTCTTCCATCTGTTTATAACAGCGATGCTACTACTGAGATGGAGAGGAAGTTCGTTCGTGCGATATATTTACGGCGCTATCATACTTCTTCAGCTTGTGATTGTTTATTTCACTGCTTCACGTGGTGTGATGCTCGGTCTTGTTGCAGGAGTTCTTTTAACGACACTTCTTATTGCTATTTTTGAGCGTGAAAATAAAAAGATCCGAATTGCCTCTGCAAGCGTGCTTCTTATAATAGCCATTCTTGCTGGTGGACTTATTGCGGTTCGTAATGCAGAGCTATTTCCAAAGCAGAGCCCTATGGGACGACTTGCTTCCATCTCGCTTAAGGAAGGGAAATCGCGTTTTATTATATGGAACATGGCGTACGAGGGCTTTACCGAACGTCCTATGCTCGGGTGGGGGCAGGAAAGTTTTAACTTTGTATTTAACAAAAACTATAATCCAAAATTATTTGAACAGGAGCCGTGGTTTGACCGCGTGCATAATGTTTTCTTTGATTGGCTTATCGCCGGAGGAGTTCTTGGCCTTATAGCATATCTGGCGCTGTACATAACAAGTGTTTTTTACACATGGTCGCGTCCGGCAGTTCGTGCAGGGCCATGGCGTCCGTCGTTCTTGCGAAAGCGTGAGGAAGTAGATGAAGAAGTACCGCGTGCGCATACTCTTTCAATACGCGAGAAAAGTCTCATAACAGGGTTGTTCGTAGCATATTTTGTTAGTCTCTTGTTTGTTTTTGACAACATTGTAAGCTACATTCTTTTCTTCTCGTTATTGGCGTACATTCATTTCCTCTCAACAACTACAGGTGTATCAGAAGGGCAGAAGCAATTTTCAAAAAGCTGGGTTACATATATTGCAATACCAATAGTAATTATTCTCTCGTTGTTTTCTGTCTACTTCTTTAATGCAAAGGGTGTATCTGCGGCTAGAGACTTGTTACAGTCTCTTTCAGGACAAGAGCGTGGAATAGAACAAAACGTAGAGTTGTTTGAACAAGCACTCTCACATGAATCATTTGGACAGCAGGAAATTCGGGAACAGCTTATTCAGGTTGCAATCAGAGCGAATACCCTTCCGGGGGTAGAGCTTGAGACAAAACAGCGTCTCTTCACGATGGCACGAGACGAAATGGACAAGCAGATTGAACGCCAGCCGACAGATGCACGGCTTCTAATGTTTATGGGCGCTTTCTTAAGGATTTTTGGCCAATACGATGAAGCACTAACGTATCTAGAGCGTGCGCGTGAGCTGTCTCCACAGAAACAGCAAATCCTTTCTGAAGTTGCACTTGTTAATCTACTTAAAGATGATAGAGCAGAAGCGTTTGAAGTAGCAAAAGAGACATATGAGCTTGAGCCGGAGTCCAACCTGTCTCTTATGTTGTATGCGGGTACAGCTATCTACAATGGACAACGTGATCTTGCTAAAGAACTACTCGTCTCAAGATTCGGCACAGACATTGTTGCTGACGATTTCTTGGTTCAGGCGTACTTTGATGCAAGAGAATTTGGCAAACTGGTTAGTATATGGGAGGCGCGTGTTCAAGATGAGCCAAATAACGAACAGTTTAATCTATCTCTGGGAGCAGCGTATCTTCATAATGGACAGAGAAGTAAAGCAGTTCAGCAGATAAGAAAGGTTATTGAGATTAATCCGTCATTTAAAGATCAAGGGGAATTTTTCATTCGTGAAATTGAAGCAGGAAGAAACCCGTAACCTTGTTATTAAAAGGCTACGAACGGTAACAATTGCTTTTTTTGAATGTTTGTGTTATATTTATAACGTGAGTGTCAACTAAGTGTTGGCTTCAAAAAGTCTGCGAAAGCACCGCCTATGGCGGTGCTTTCGCTTGTGCTATATACTAATGAGTGATTGTTTTTAGCTATGGGGGGCGGCGGCACTCACATAGGCTTTACTTTGGAGCTCGCACCCGCCCTCCATAGATTGACGTAATCCCTACACCATGACTATTAAACGTAATGTTTCACTTGCGCCGTATACGACGCTTAAACTTGGTGGTCACGCTAAATACTTTACATGCGCATCTTCCGAAAAAGAGTTGCGTGAGGCTTTTGATTTTGCACATTCACAAAATATACCAGTGTTTGTTTTAGGCGATGGTTCAAATGTATTAATATCAGACAACGGATTTCAAGGTTTAGTTATACAGGTAAAAATATGCGGTATAAATTTTGAAGACATAACTCGCGAGTCTGTGAGTATTGTTGCATCCGCAGGAGATAGCTGGGATGCACTTGTTGATGCTTGTGTTACAAAAGGATTGTACGGTATTGAGAATTTGTCTGGAATACCTGGCACTGTTGGAGCAACTCCTGTGCAGAATGTTGGCGCGTATGGGGTTGAGGTTAGTGATGTTGTTAAATGGGTTGAAGTTTTTAACCCAAAAACTAATTCCCTTGAAAAACTTTCAAATAAGTTATGTCAGTTTGTATATAGAGGAAGTATATTTAAAAAAGAAGAAGGTAAGCATTTCGTAATAGTTCGCGTGTGCTACATACTTAGTCGGCAAAAGAAACTACATACTGGTTATAAAGATTTAGAGCACTATTTTAAGGATAATGATACAGAACCAACGCTTAAAGCTGTACGCGAGGCAGTTCTTGCAATACGAAGTAAAAAGTTTCCCGACTTGTCGAGCGTAGGTACTGCTGGGTCATTTTTTAAAAATCCTATTGTAGACGAGCGAGAAATGCAAAGATTACGCGCTTTATTCCCTGATTTACCTCTGTTTAATATGCAGGACGGAACCTGCAAAGTATCTCTCGCATGGCTTTTGGACAATGTTGGAAAGTGGAAGGGGGTTCGGCGTACAAATGTTGGAGTGTTTGAAAATCAGCCGCTTGTACTTGTGCATTATGGAAATGGAAATTCAAGTGAACTTAAAAAACTTTCTGATGAGATTGCAAAAGATATAAAAGAAAAAACAGGATTAACTATTATTCCAGAAGTAACACACGTTGGTATTTTTTAAATTTTATTTGTTATTAAATTTAACTAAAAAGTTACGTGTAACGCATGCACGTAACTTTTTAGTTATCCACACTTTTTTATTTAAAAATATTGTTTGCAAACTTTTTGTACTTGATAATAAACATAAGTACACGGCAATAACTTTTAAAAACGTTTACACGGAGGTCGAAAGTTGTTGTATTTATTTTAAGACTAATAACAAAACGCTATGGCAGTAAGACGTAAAAGAAGGACAACCGCTAGGAAAGCGGCTCCAAAGCGACGAACAACAAAAAGAAAGACAACTCGTCGCAAGACAACTAGGAAAGCGGCTCCAAAACGACGAACAACAAAAAGAAAGACAACTCGTCGCAAGACAACTGCAAAGAGAAAGCCAGCTAAACGACGTAAGACAACTAGGAAAGCGGCTCCAAAGCGACGAACAACAAAAAGAAAGACAACTCGTCGTAAGACAACTGCAAAGAGAAAGCCAGCTCGACGCAGAAGGAGGCGATAGGTTTTAGTTTCTTTCAAGACAATAGCCGTGCCATAAGAGTGCGGCTTTTGTTTTTGTGAAGCTTTGCCTCATGCCTTGTTTTAAGCTACTATCCTCCTATGCCACTTTTTAAAAAGTTATTTGGCGACGACGGAAAACGAATGCTTAAAAACATACAGCCTCTTGTTGACTGTATTAATAACCTTGAAGATTCAGTATCAGATCTATCTTCTGAAGCACTTTCTGCAAAGACAAGCGAGCTTAAGAAGCGTCTTGTAGAAGGAGAAACTCTTGAAGATATTCTTCCGGAAGCATTTGCTCTAGTTCGAGAGACTGCCAAGCGAGAACTTGGTGAACGACACTTTGATGTACAGCTTCTTGGGGGAATTATTCTCCACCGTGGAAATATAGCTGAGATGCGCACAGGTGAAGGAAAGACACTTGTTGCAACTCTGCCGGCATACTTACGAGCTCTTTCAGGTGAAGGAGTACACGTTATAACTGTAAATGACTACCTTGCGCGCCGTGATGCTGTATGGATGGGGCAAATTTATTCATCGCTCGGCCTGTCTGTCGGTGTTATAAATCACGATACTTCGTATTTGTACGATCGGGGACACACAGAACAAGATAAAGATCGTGACGAGTTAGGATCATTTAAAGTATTCCATGAGTTCTTACGCCCATGTAGTAGGAAAGAAGCCTACGAGGCCGACATAACGTATGGAACGAATAATGAGTTTGGATTTGATTACTTGCGTGACAACATAGAATACGATGTAAAAAATTTACGTCAGCGAAGTCACGCCTATGCTATTGTTGACGAAATAGATTCTATTTTAATCGATGAAGCGCGTACCCCTCTTATTATTTCAGCACCTGCGGCTGATGCAGAGGAGCTGTATACATCATTCGCCGGAATCGCGGGTAGTTTGGTTCGTGACGAAGATTTTACTGTTGATGAAAAAATGCGAGCTGTTTCTTTATCTGACGACGGTATTGAAAAAGCTGAAAAAGTTCTCGGTATTGAAAACATATACACAGAAAAAGGGGTTAAGTATGTGCACCATCTTGAAACTGCTGTTCGTGCTAAGGCGCTTTTTGAGCGTGATAAAGACTATGTTGTACGTGACGGAGAGGTAGTGATTGTGGACGAGTTCACTGGACGACTACAGCCAGGACGACGGTGGTCTGAAGGACTTCATCAGGCAGTTGAGGCAAAGGAGGGCGTTAAGATACAAAAAGAATCTCGTACGTATGCATCAATAACATTTCAAAACTATTTCAGAATGTATAAAGAGCTTGCTGGTATGACTGGCACGGCTCTTACAAGTAGTGAAGAGTTCTATACAGTGTATGGCCTTGAACCGGTATCTGTTCCGACCAATAAGTCTGTAAAACGATTAGACCATCATGATCTTATTTTCCAGACAGAAAAAGGAAAGTTTGCTGCGGTTGCCAGAAAGGTGCGAGAACTTCACGATAAAGGACAACCGGTGCTTTTGGGTACGGTATCTGTTGAGCATAACGAAGTTCTAAGTGGTTATTTAAAGCGTGAAGGAGTTCCGCACGAGGTTTTGAATGCTAAAAACCACGAACGTGAAGGTGAAATCATTGCACAGGCAGGTAAGAAGGGGCAGGTAACTCTTGCAACCAACATGGCAGGACGTGGTGTTGATATTAAGCTTGGTGGGAAACCTTCGACTCAGGATGCATATGAGGGTATTAAAAAACTTGGAGGCCTTTTTGTTATTGGAACTGAACGGCACGAAGCGCGCCGAATTGATAACCAGCTTCGTGGTCGTTCTGGAAGACAGGGAGATCCTGGAGAAACGCAGTTTTTTGTTTCTCTGGAAGACACGCTTATGCGGGTATTTGCTTCAGATACGGTCAAAAAAATGATGGGACGCTTCGGTATTCCAGAGGATGAAGCAATTCAAAACTCTCTCATTACAAAGTCTCTCGAGGCGGCACAGAGTAAGATTGAAGGATTCAACTTTGACGCTCGCAAACACGTTCTTGCATTTGATAATGTATTAAATCAACAGCGCCAGAGTATATATATAAGACGGTGCAATGTGCTCACGGGTACAGACGAAGAAATTGAGAGTACATTATTAGAACTTGCCTCTGGTAACGACGAAATACACGCGTGCATTAAAGAAAAGAAGGAGTTGTTAGGAGAAGAGGAATTCAGAAGTGTGGTACGGCGATTGTTTCTTCAGGTCATTGACATGCTATGGGTAGAACATCTTGAAATGATGGATTATATGCGCGGTAGTGTGAATCTTCGCGCGTATGGGCAGAGAGATCCTCTTGTTGAGTACAGAAAAGAAGGACTGAAACTTTTTAAAGAAATGGAAGAGTCTACCGACGAAACAATTTTAAGAATGTTGCCGAATATCGGTGAAGGTGCATTTCGAAAGGAAGAGCAAAAATTAAAGGAAGTTAAACAGAATGCTCGTATTGCTGGAGGAAGCTCAGAAGACGCACCAAACGTATCTATTCGCACAGAAAAGAAAATAGGTAGGAACGATATAGTAGTTATAACTAATGGTACTGAAAAGAAAGAGCTTAAGTATAAAAAAGCGCTACCTCTCCTTGAAGGAGGAGAATGGAGTATCGTAAAGGGTAGTTAGAAGGTGGTACAATAGTCGTAATGGAAAATAGTAACAAGTATCTGCACGAAGTAGCAATTACTGCAATCGTGGTAAAGAACGATACGTACCTCATCACACGACGCTCTCCTACAAAGAGACGTTTTCCCGGTATGTGGACTGTACCAGGTGGAAGACTTGAGGTGCACGATTACGTGAGTCTTCCGAAAGATACCGAGCACTATTGGTATAATGTACTTGAAAAGACTCTAAAGCGGGAAGTTAAAGAGGAGGTTGGAATTGATATAAAAAATATAAAGTATGTTACAAGTTTAGCGCGTGTACACAAAGATGGTGCACCCTCACTTGTAATCTCATGTCTTACAGATTATGTAGGGGGAGACGTGGTTTTAGAGGAAGGTGAAACGGATAAGCACGAATGGGTAACGCTTGAAGAAGCAAATAACCACAATTTAATTGAAGGAATTTATGACGAGCTTGTGATGGCAGAGAAACAGCGCAAAGGTACAAAAAGTGAATGGAAAAAAACATGAATATACTTGTAAAATTTCTACTAAATGTATTTGTTCTTGTTCTCGTCGCGCGTATTATGCCAGGCATTGAAGTTTCGGGTCTCTACATTGCTCTTATTGTTGCAATAGTTCTTGGATTTCTAAATATTTTAGTAAGACCGGTTCTTCTTGTAATTGCTATGCCTATAAATGCTTTCACCTTCGGTTTATTTACGTTTGTCATAAATGGACTTATCCTTTGGTTTGTATCAACATTTATTGAAGGATTTGTCATTGATGGCTTAATCCCTGCTATTGTAGGAGCACTTCTAATTTCGGTAGTTAGTTGGGTGGGAGAGAGATATATTACACTAGGTAAATAAACTCTGTTTTGATGCCTAATATATAAAATACGTATAGTATTTGTATATAAACCTACATACTTTATAGAAAAATCTTTAGATATTATAAAAGGCAATTGCGATCTGCACACGGTTTTTTATAAAGCACAGCCCAATAAACATTGATGATAGGTAGTAATTTGCTATTATCAGTTCCATGTACAGGCAAATCATTGGACTTATAGTAACCCCGTTAGGAAAAACGGGGCTTATATCTGGTAAGATATTGAACATATGAGTATATATACCCCAACAATTGGTCTTGAGATACACGCAGAGCTCAAGACTAAAACAAAGATGTTCTGTAATTCGAAGAATGATCCTGATGAAAAAAGTCCGAATGTAAACATATGTCCAGTTTGTATGGGACATCCGGGTACTCTTCCAACAATTAACAAAGAAGCAGTAAGACATGTTCTAAAAGTTGGCACCGCTTTGGGTGGAGAGTTAGCCACCAATACTTATTTTGATCGAAAAAATTATTTCTACCCCGACCTTCCAAAAGGATATCAAGTAAGTCAGTATAAAAACCCACTTGTATCTGGAGGAACATTAAAAGATGTTTTGGTAACACGTATTCACTTAGAAGAAGATACTGCGCGATCATCTCATGAAACAGGGAATACTAGTCTTGTGGACTTCAACAGGGCAGGTATCCCCCTCATGGAGCTTGTTACAGAACCGGTAATAAAGTCTGGGAAGCAGGCTTCAGATTTTGCTAGAGAGCTTAGACTTCTACTTCGGTCTCTTGAAGCAGGGGAAGCAAATATGGAAAAAGGAGAGATGCGTGTTGAAGCGAATGTATCAATCAGTGATAGTGATTCACTTGGTACTAAGGTTGAGATTAAAAATTTGAATTCACTCAAGGCTGTTGAACAGGCCGTAGCGTTTGAGATTGGTAGACAGGAAGACGTTCTTAAGAGGGGAGAGCAAGTGCTGCAGGAAACACGAGGATGGGACGAAAATAAACAAATAACATTCCCGCAACGCATTAAAGAAGAATCACAGGATTATAGATATTTTCCGGAACCTGACCTTCCCAGGCTTGATATTTCAGATATTCCAGAGTTTAGTTTGGAGCGACTCAAGAGCGAGATATCGGAACTTCCATGGGAAAAACGATCTAGATATGCGGATGTGTATGGAATTAAAGACGAAGACATCGAAGCCTTGGTGCAAGATAAAAAGCTGGGCACGTTGTTTGAGGAGGCTACTGAGAAGTTTGCGGATGATAAGAACATGATTCAAACAGCTGCTAACTACATAACTTCGGATTTGGTTGGAATTTTAAAGCGTGGTAAAAAAGCATCTCAAGAAATATCGATGACTTCAGAAAGTTTTTGTGAACTTATGCTTATGATAAAAGAGGGAACTGTCTCTTCGCGTGGTGCAAAAGATGTTCTTTCTGTATTGGCTATAGAGGGAGGTGACGCAAAGTCAGTTGGAGAAGGATTAGGGTTAATTCAGAAAAGTAATGAAGATGAATTGAAGTTAGTTGTCTCTAATATCATATCTTCTCATAAAGATGTAGTAGAAGATTACAAGGCAGGGAAGGAGAGTGCTCTCCAGTATCTTGTTGGACAAGCAATGAAAGAAACAAAAGGTTCGGCTAATCCACAAATACTTCAAAAACTTTTTAAAGAGTTGTTGTAAAGTTGTTACTTAACAAGTTACGTAACAAACAAAAACACCACGCGCGCATGGTGTTTTTGTTTACATAAAGTTTTTAGATTACTCTGAATTAAATCTTATCTTAAGAGATTTCTTTTTTGATAGTGTAGGTTTTACCGGTTGTGATTTACTAGTCTCTATCTTGCTAAGAAGCTCTTCAATATCTTCCCGTCTGTACATTCGGTAATTATTTATAGGATTCCTACTAGCGGCAAGTTTGCCAGATTTATCCCAGTTTCTAAGAGTAAGAGGTGTTACTCCAAAGAGTTCTGATGTTTCCTTAACGGTAAGGTATTTCTTCATATGAGTAGTTTAGCACTTAATTGGAAAAAACTATAAAGGTTTATACACATATAATACACAAAGTAGTTAAAAAGTAAGCAATAATAGCGACTCATTACCGCATATCATATTTAAAACATAGAGTAATAAGAGATCTAAATATGTGTAAAGAAAGATAAAATTGCATATTGGGCAAATTTGGGTCAAATAGGGTGAGTCATAGAATATATTATCTTAGTGTAATTCAGAGTAGTTTACAATTGATTACTTGATTAAGAATCCTGAATTCTATTAACGTTTAGTACATAGTCGTTTATATAAGTAATAATTAACTTAAGAAATATGTAGTAATGCTTAATATTAAATTATGTAATTTGTAAATATGCTTTTCTATGTAGTGTTTTTTGATTTTTTATATAAATATTAGTTGTTTTTATAGATTTTATTAAATTTTATTTTTTACTTATTTATCCACATTTTTACATAGTTTTATTGCCCATTTATAAGGCTGAAAAAGCTATAATTATTAGTATAAAATCTGATGGGCAACGAGCTGTATTTACACGGAAAAAAATATATCTCGGTTAGGCGAGGTGCCGAGATAACTAAGTATAATAACGATTATATCGGACAACTTTGTCGTGCTGGCAAAGTTGATTCTATTAAAATTGGACGAAATTGGTACCTCACCGAAGACTCGTTACTAAGCCACAAAGCGTATAACAATGTTGACTCTGGAAAACGCCTAACTGTAGATGTTGAGGAGGTAAAAACTTCAACAAAAAAAGATATTCCGACGTACCATTTTGATGATGAAAAACCTTTAATACCTACACCGACTCGCCCAAAGTTAAAACCTACTTATACTCCTAAAAAAAATCATACTTCATATAAAAAGAAACTTGCTGATTTTACCTCAGTTAAGTCTCCTATCTTATTAAGCAAGACGCATTCTTATTTAAGTACTGCACCGGTTGCGGTTCCAACAGAACTGCTTAATAAAAGTGTTGCGCTTCTTACAGCAGTTGTTCTTGTGTTTGGAAGTTTCTTTATTCATAAGAGTCCACATGTTGAAACTGTTTATAACACTGCTACGTATGAAATTGTGCAGGTTATTGATTCGGTTAAGCATGCAAAAGTTGGAAGTGAAATAACAAAACTCGTTGATTATTCAGAAGCGGTAGCGCTAAATTCTGCCAGTGCTGCATATAGCGCTGTACGAGGTGTTGGTGAAGTAACCACAGGTGTGCTTGAAACGGTATCACTTCTTGCTCGTGGTGACAGATCTGAATGGAATCGCATGCAGGCGGCAATGCACGAGACTGCACATGTACTACGCAATTACTCAGTGTATTCATTTGTTGATACCAAGAGTGCAGTCTCGAACTTTTCCCACAAACATGTCGCTAACCCTCTTGTTTCTATTGGGCAAACATTTGCATCTGGAGTGCGTGATACTGCAAAAGGTTTTGCTTCAGGTGTGGATAAAGGTGTTCAATCACTCATAGCTCTATTTGCACCAGCACCTGTTGTTGTCCAGGAACCCGTTCACGATTTCGGCGGTGAACCTCCTGTGCCATCGATTGAATATAGAACTGTTGTCATTGAAGGGTCAACAAACGTAATTGAACGTATCACGGAACGAGTTGTTGAGACTTCAGGAATTTCTTCAGACGAACTCGATACCAAACTTCAACAACTCAACAACAGACTCTCTGCTGAGATTTACGATATTGGTGGCGGTAACTCAGCGCAAATTGTAAACAACTACAGAGTTATTTCGCAATCAAGCAAAATAGATGACTTGGGTAGTGTTACTATTCACGATTCAACGTTTTCTGACGGTACCATAACGGGCTCTTCATTTGCCGGAACAACTGGAACTTTTTCGAGCTCTATAACTGCTAATGGAGCATCATTTTCTGGGGTAATTCATGTTACAAGTACTGCGACA
>CEPX01004092.1_pt1 | contig 57406 bp, 53 predicted proteins | sample 361361 | NCBI WGS metagenome assembly CEPX01 (sample SAMEA2619974, study PRJEB7988) | marine metagenome | biome: marine biome (ENVO:00000447); feature: mesopelagic zone (ENVO:00000213) & marine oxygen minimum zone (ENVO:01000065); material: "saline water (ENVO:00002010), including plankton...
CACTTAAACCAAAAATAAAGATTGAAAATGTTGTCGCAAGCGCTGCCGTCGATGCTGAAATTGACCTGGATAAGATTGCTGCGACTCTAGATAACGCTGAATATGAGCCAGAGCAGTTTCCAGGTCTCGTTCTGAGACTGACTAAACCAAAGGCCGCAATTCTCGTATTCTCTTCGGGCAAAATGGTTTGCACCGGTTCAAAAGAGATAAAAACAGTAAAGGTCGCTATTGCAGAGACTCTTAAACAAATCCGCAAATGCGGTATAAAAGTAAAGGGTGAGGCAACAATAAAAATACAAAATATTGTCGCATCTTCTGATCTAAAATCTGAGCTAAATCTGGATAATATTGCGTTTACGCTTGAGAACACAGAGTTCGAACCGGAACAGTTTCCTGGTCTCGTTTTCAGAGTTACTGATCCTAAGGTAGTTTTCCTACTTTTCAGATCAGGTAAAATTGTGTGCACAGGTGCAAAGAAAATTGTCGACGTCAGTAGAGGCGTCGAGAAGTTGGTCAAGGAGCTCAAAAAAGCCAAAGTTCTTTAACTAGGCTTTCCTAATACAAATTCTGTGAGTGGGAGATATGCAGGATTCTATTGACAAATTTGAGCAGTTTTTCAAGACGAAGAAATACTACGGAAGACTTCTCGAAATAGCTAAGGAATATCCGGACAAGAGGTCTGTTTTAGTAGACTTTGCTGATATTGACAAATCCTTTCCGAACTTGGCTGATGACCTACTTCTTCATCCAGAAGAAGCGCTTCGCCAAGCGCAGGATGCAATATCTGAAATAGATCTTCCAATCGATGTTGAAAATCTGTCCATCAATGTCCGTCTGCATAATCTTCCAAAAGCACACACCATTGTTATCAGGGACGTTCGTTCAGACCATCTTGATAGATTAATTTCTGTTGAGGGTATAGTTAAAAATGCGGCTGAAGTCAGACCAAAGGCTTTGAAAGTCACTTTTGAATGCCCTGAGTGTAAGACTAATATGGTTTTGCCACAGTTTACAAAAAACATGGTTTCTCCTAGTCAGTGTGATAATTTCGAGTGCGCACGCCGTGGAAGATTCAAAATTATCAATGAAACATTGATCGACTCTCAGATACTCAAAGTTCAGGAAGCCCCTGAGTCAATTTTTGGAGGAGAACAGCCTTCTGAATTATATGTTCACCTTTCTGATGACTTAGTTTCTCCTCCTGAAAGAAAGAAAGTAATGCCAGGAAACAGGGTTCAGCTCGTCGGCTCTCTGAAAAAAGTCCCAATTCCTTCAAGGAGTGGAGCTCAGACTGTTAATTATGATTTCTATCTGGAGGTTAATCACGTTGACCCAACTGAACAAGAATTCCAGGAAATTGATTTGTCGGATGAAGATATTGAAAAAATAAAGAAATTCTCAAAAGATCCAAAAATCTATGAAAAACTTATTGCATCCATTGCACCATCTATTCGAGGAAATGAAGCAATTAAAGAAGCAATACTTCTCCAGCTCATGGGTGGTGTCAGAAAACAACATCCTGATGGAACCCTTGTCAGAGGAAATGTTCACATTTTCATTGTTGGAGACCCCGCTGTCGGGAAATCTCAGATACTTCGTTATGTTTCAGGACTGGCTCCAAAAGGTCGTTTCGTTTCAGGAAAAAAAGCATCTGGGGTCGGTCTTACTGCAGCAGTTGTTCGTGACGATTTTGCAGGTGGTTGGACATTGGAAGCGGGGGCACTTATTCTTGCAAATAATGGAATTGTCTCTGTCGATGAGTTTGACAAAATGAGTGATGACGACCGCTCGGCAATGCTGGAGGCTATGGAGCAAGGTACAATTTCTATAGCAAAGGCAGGTATTGTAACAACCCTGCGAGCTAATACCTCTGTTCTTGCTGCAGCAAACCCAAAATACGGACGTTTTGATGTGTATAAACCTCTATATGAGCAAATAGACCTGTCTCCCGTTATATTGAGCAGATTTGATCTGAAGTTCACTTCAAGAGACTTGCCAGGCTCTGACAAGGATACTCTTCTTTCAGAACACGTTCTTACAGCCCTTATTTCTCCAAAGACAATTGAGCCTGAAATTTCTTCTGAATTCATTCAAAAATATGTTGCATATGCCAGAAATCTTGATCCGGAAATGACTGAAAAGGCAAAAGAGCTAATACAACACTTCTACGTTAGCTGGAGGGGTAAATATAGAGATGATGACGACAATGGCGGAGTAGTCCCTCTTACCCCAAGACAGCTTGAAGCTATGGTTCGTCTCTCTGAAGCCTCAGCCCGCATCAGACTGGCAAAGAAGGTGTCCCTAAATGACGCAAAGAGGGCTACAAAACTTATAGAGCAGTCCTTAAGGGATCTCGGTACTGACCCTGAAACAGGAAAAATTGATATAGACCGAATGGAAGCAGGAACTTCCTCAGTGCAGAGGAGCAGAATAAATACAATCCTCACTATAATAGATGAACTCTCAAAAGAGCAGGGTCCCAATATAAAAATAGATGATGTTTTGATAGAGGCAGCCAACCGTGGAATAGACAATCTCAAAGCAGTTGAACTTATAAGCAAATTAAAATCAAAGGGTGATTTGTTTGAGCCGCGCCAAGGTATCCTCAAAAAGCCCTGATTTTAGACCAAGGCTTCTTTTGTCTGAGTTATCTCTTTTCTTTACTGTTCAGATTATCGGACTTTATGTTGCGATTAGGATTGCAGCAGTCGAGATAATCCCTGTTGTTGAAACAGGACCTGCTGTAAAAAGCTTTCTGATTCTGTTCACAATAGCTACTGCAGTTTTCCTGCTATTGATAAGATTCCTCAAGAAGCGTCTCGGATTTATGAAAATTCTTATGGCTTTCATAATATTCGTCGGAAGCGAAACAGTTTTCATCGTCTTTTTCTCTGAGTTTACAGCAATGCTTCTTGCAATTTCACTTGTTATAATAAGATTCACCTATCCTACAATTTTTGTCCAGAATGCATCTCTAATTCTGGCACTTGCCGGCGTCGGAGCAAGCATTGGCCTCCTCTTCAATGTAAGTACGATTTTCATTATACTTGCTGTATTATCTGTGTATGACATTATAGCAGTTTACAAGACAAAGCATATGCTGACATTATTTAAGGGCACAATCAAAGGAGGTGTTCCTTTGGCTCTCATAGCTTCTGAAAAGATTTCAGGCATGCGCTCTAATTTAAAGAAAGCTAATATAAACAAACCTGCTACAAAAAGGGAGTATACTTTCCTTGGAACAGGTGACGTGGCATTTCCTCTTATACTTGCTGTATCTGCTCTTAGAACTGGCTTATTTGCTTCCCTTGCAGTCGTCGTCGGAGGACTGGTAGGAATATTAATAATTCACAGCCTTCTAATCTATGGAAAAGGAAAGCCGATTCCGGCTCTGCCTCCTCTCGCTGCCTGCACCATGGGGGCATATCTCGTCGCGTCCTACCTACTAATCTAAAATGACAGAAAACTCTCAACTTGCATCGAAGAAAGTTCACGTAGAAAAAATAGTCACAGGAGAATACGTGGAGAGCGAAGGCTATGGAGTTCTCAGAGTTTCTGATGGTTCTAAAATATCAAGAGTTCGTATACTTGGCACAGTTGTTGATAGATATGTTTCAAATGATGGTGAATATTCAAGTATTACCCTTGATGACGCGACTGAGACAATACGTGCAAAGGCTTTCAAAAAACGCGCTGACACTCTCGCGAAACTCGAAATTGGGGATATTGCTGATGTAACTGGGTCTGTCCGAGAATATGACGGAGAAATTTACATAAACTCTTTTGCAGTCCAAAAAATAAGTGATCCAAATTTCGAATTACTGAGGAAGGTTGAACTTTCACAGCAAGTTGAATTACAGTCTTCAGAAGACAAGCCAGAAAAACTACACGAAGATGTAGAGGCTCTTATTTTAAAGACAATTAGTGAAGTCGGTAGTGATGGAGCTTCCTTGGATGATTTGACAAGTGTTTTAAATGACTTAGATTACAATGATATACTCGAGGCAGTAAAGTCCCTTCTTCATAAAGGGGACTTATACGAGCCAAAACGAGGTGTATTCAAACAAGTATGAAATCCTATGAAGAACTTCTGAAAAAAGCTAAAGAACAGCTTCCAGAAGTAAGCAGTGAAAAGGCAAGATTTGAAATTCCAGTTTTCGAATCATTTATTCAGGGTGCTGAAACAATAATCTCTAATTTCCTTGAAGTAGCTAACAAGCTCGAGCGTGACCCTGCACACCTACAAAAATTTATTCTTTCTGAAGCAGGAACTTCCGGAACTCTTTCTGGTCAAAGATTGACTTTCAAGGGAAATAAAACTCCTAAATTCTTGAACTCAAAACTCACTGATTATTACAAAGCCTTCGTTTCCTGCAAACAATGCAATCTTCCAGATACAATCCTCAATGAAGGGGATGATTCTGCAGAACTCAAGTGTAAAGCCTGTGGAACTAAGTATATGGTAAAAGTTCTATGATTTGTGCAAGAATAATTTCCTCAGATGCTGGCTCAATTCTCGCAGCCTGCGACAAAGAGCTCCTAGGAAAGACTTTTTCTGAAGGAGATATTTCCCTAACTGTTGATGAAAATTTTTATGGAAATGAAGAAGTTGATGCTGAAACTTTCAAAGAAATGCTAAAATCTTCAGGAATAGCAAATCTAGTTGGTGAAAATTGTGTTTCTATCGCAATTGAGCTCGGATTGGTTACAGAAAAGACCGTTCTTAAAATTGAAGGTATTCCACATGCGCAGATTCTCAACCTTTAATAAAGCATAGTTTCCAAGTCAGTTTCACTTATATCAACAGTTATTGCGTCCTGTCCCTGTGCCCTTCGTATAACTGTCATAGGAACTGTTCGTTCTTTAAATTCCTTAACAGCTATTTCTGTCGGGTCAGTCTCAAGTTTTCCAAGCTTAACTAGAACTGGAGCACCCATAGATATCTGGAGAGATCTGGCTCCAATTATCCTTGCTCTTTCAAATCGTGTAAGTCTGTTTTCGTTATACATCGTGAGCTTTTATTATCCCCTCAGTAATATATAAAGCTTGACACTGTTCCCAAAACCTTAAAAACAAGACCCCTTACATAAGGTGTTATATGTCTTATCACAAGAAAAAGAAAAAACACGGAAGCTTCGACCCAAATGCCCCTGTCCGTGTAAGAATGCCCCGGACTGACAAGAGAGAGGTACTTGGAATAATTATTGAGCATTATGGCACAAAACTTCTTGTTGAGTGTATGGATGGCTATACGCGTCTTTGCAGAGTTCCTGGGAAAATAAGATATAAACTCAGAGTAAAACCAGGGGATGTTATACTTGTTCAGAAGTGGCCAATCCAGGAAAATGAGAAAGGAGATTATCTTTACAAATACAGACCAAATCAGATAAACATACTCAGGAGAAAAGGTCTTTTAACTACTGAGTCTGAGGAAAAAGAAAAGTCAGAATCTTCAACACCTACATCTGAAGCACCTGAAAAAGAAACTGAAACTAGTTCTGAAGACGCTCTAAAAGAGGAAGAAAGCAGTTCAGAGAAAAGTGAAAAAAGCGAAACAGACGAGGGAAATTCGGCTGACGCATAGCGATTAGACATAATTAACTTTATATAGTTTCATCCCCAATATATTGTGTTGAATTTTGTTTCATTCAAATGGCTGAATACGTAAAAATTCCAAAAGAGCGCCTGAAACTTCTTCTCGAGGAGGATGGTAAGCTCATTAAATATATTGAATCTCAATCTGATACGAAAATTCGTATAGATAAACTTGAACAGGAGATTTCCATAGAGTCTTCTGGAAAATCTGATGAAATTCTTGATTTATGGCGGGCTCGGGATACAATAAAGGCCATAGGAAGGGGCGCAGAACCCGAAGCTGCAATCGATATATTGGAATCTGATGCAGAGTTACAGATTGTTGATCTCAGTGAATTCGTTGGAAAAAAACATAATGCATTAGTCAGGATAAAAGGAAGAGTTATCGGAACAAAAGGAAAGGCAAAGAATATAATAGAGAACCTCACAAATACACAAATCTTCGTTTACGGAAAAACTGTTACGATAATTGGCGAACATGATATGGCTGTCATCGCAAAGGGTGCGGTGGAGCTTCTTGCCAGAGGTACTATGCACAGCACTGCAATCCATCATATAGAAACCGAGTTGAGCAAACTAGGAGTGAAATATAAAGATGCCTGAACAAATATCTGGTGAAAAACTGTTTGAAGAATTCAAGACCGTCCAGCTCAGCGAATTCTTCAGAAAAAACAGGCAATATCTTGGTTATGTCGGGAAAATAAAGTCCTTGACTACGGTTATACATGAGCTTCTGTCAAACTCTCTTGACGCCTGCGAGGAGTCTAAAATAGTCCCTTCAATAAAAATTACAATCACAGAAATGGGAACGGAGCATTACAAAGTCCGTGTCGAGGATAATGGTCCGGGAATTCCTGAAAAACACCTTGAAAAAGTATTTGGACAGCTTCTCACAGGAACCAAATTCCACAGAAATATCCAACTAAGAGGTCAGCAGGGTCTTGGTGTTTCAGGTTGTGTTCTTTTCTCTCAGATGACTTCTGGAAAACCAACTTATGTAAAATCAGGTACTGGGAAGGGTAAAGTTGTTGAAGCCATGGTCGAACTTGACATAAAAACAAACTCTCCAAAACTCATCGATAAGACTGTTGAAAACAGTACAATGCGCGGAACTGTCGTTGAATCAGAATTCAAAGGAGTTCAGTACACTAAAGGAATGCGCGGACCTTTTGAATATGTCCGCTGGACTGCCGCCGCAAATCCCCATGCTGAGATTATGTTCAAGGATCCGGAAGGAAATGAGATGCTCTTCGAACGTGTCATTGACAAAGTTCCAAAAGTTCCAAAAGAAATTAAGCCACATCCCTCAGGTTTAGAAGCCCACGATATCTTAGATATGGCTCTCAAGTCAAAATCACGAGCAATTTCCTCATTTCTTACAACTGACCTTGCAAGGGTAAGTTCTGAGAAAGTCAGAGAAATTCAGTCTCGTGTTGATTTTGACCTGGCAAAAAGTCCGAAGCGTCTTGAATGGCCAGAAGCTGAGCAAATAGTCAAATCCTTTAAGAAAATAAAGTTCATGGCACCCCCTACTGATGGTCTTATACCAATTGGAAAAGACCAGATAGAGAAGGCTCTGAATAACTTACTTTCTCCTGACTTTATAGAGGTCATTTCAAGGAAGCCAACAACATACAAGGGTGGTATTCCTTTCATAGTTGAGATAGCAATAGCCTATGGAGGAAATTCCGGCAGAGCCACTTCATCTAAGGAAGTTCATGAAAGAAAGGTTGAAATAATGCGATTTGCCAACCGTTCCCCACTTCTTTTCGATGCTGGAGGATGCGCTCTTACAAAAGCTGTCAACTCTATAGAATGGAGGCGCTACAAACTGAAGGATATGGAAAATTCCCCTGTATCTCTTTTCATTAATCTCATTTCGACTCATGTCCCTTACACCTCTGCAGGAAAACAGGCTGTCGCCGGCGAGGAAGAAATACTCAATGAGATAAGGATGGCGCTAATGCGTGCTTCTCGCTCTCTTCAGCGTTTCCTTTCAGGAAGAAGAAAGGCAGCTGAAATCGCAGAGAGAAAGAAGATGTATGAAAGATACATTCCAGAAACTGCCAAGGCTCTTGCAAAATTAACTGGAGGCAAGGAAGACGAGCTGGAGAAGAAGTTAAAGATATTAGTTCTTGAACGCTTCGGTGACGATGAACCGGATGAAAATGATGAGGCAGAAGAGGATTTAGAGGAAGAGGGAGCGGCATACGACGAGATTCCTGAAGATGTATCTGAGGAGGGTGAATAATTATGGCAGCAAAAAATAAGGACAAAAAATTTGATGAGAAAATTAAGAAAGAGTCCTTGGACTCAATAAGCGGTTTCGGCAAGAAAATTGTTGCCGCTGTGGAGAACAAAAATCCCCCTGTCTTTGAGATACCACTTCGTTCAAAGACAAACATAAGTTTTGATGAAAAACAGAAAATCCTTGTTCTCGGAGACAAGAAATCAAGCAGGCGTTTCCTTAATGTTGCTCACGCAAGAAAGTTCATGCAGTCAGCTTTGATAGCTTCTGCTTGCAAGGAATACATTGAACACGACAGAACAGTCGGAAAACGTGAGTTGTATTACAACTTGAAACATTCTCTTCCAAACTCTAAAGAGAATACGTTTGAAGACGATATAGAGTCCGGAACAGTTCTCAATGACCTTGAAGCATCAATGGGAGTTCTTAGAGAACGTCTCCACATAGAGGCAAAAGCCCGCGGTTCTATCTATGGAGATATCACTCTTAGTCAGGCAGGGGATACATTCGACTGCAGTAAACTTGGAAGAGGCGGATGGGCAATTCCTGGGTATACAGAAGACGTTGATATTGTAAACTATAAAGCGGACTTCATTCTTGCAATAGAGAATGACGCAATGATGTCCCGTCTTATACAGGAAAAAGTCTATAAGAATTTGAATTGTCTCCTCATCACTGGTGAAGGTATGTTTCCGCGCGGTGTAAGGCGCTTCATCAAGCTTCTTAACGAGAAACTAAAACTTCCTGTCATATCATTCGTTGACGGAGATCCTTACGGATTTTACATATATTCCGTTCTGAAATACGGTTCCATCGAACTTGCGCATCTTTCAGAAAGGTATGCAGTTCCAAATACTCGCTATGTTGGTATGACAATGGATGACATAGAAACTTATGAGCTTCAGAATGTTACGGAACAGCTCAAGGAAGTTGACAAGAAGCGAATAAAAGAGGAGCTAGGTTATATGTGGTTCAAGAACAATCCGGCTTGGGTAAGGCAGCTCAATAAGATGCTTGAGATGGGTGTCAGAATAGAACAGCAGGCTCTCGCAAACAAGAGTCTGGACTTCGTCGCAAAGAAGTATCTTCCTGAGAAAATAAATGAAGAAAAATTCCTGGACTGATTATAGCAAAAAAGAATGAGTTATTTGGGTTTAAGTAAAGTATTTTAAGCTGTTAATTTATGAATTCATTCTATTATCTTAAATAATGCCTCTGCCTATCTGACGATGGGCTAAATAGGCATATCATAGATAAAGTGCCCCTGTAGCTCAGCGGTAGAGCGTGTGGCTGTTAACCACAAGGTCGCAGGTTCGAATCCTGCCGGGGGCGCTCGTTTTATTAAATATAAACTCCGTTAACAACTTATCAAATAAAAAAAATATTCGCCCCGTAAAAGTTGTTTAGACTTTAACAGGGCGTATTTTAACTAAAATTAGTAAACTTAGTAGTTCCTTCGCTTTGAGAAGCAATCCCTGCAATATACAGGCCTATCTTCTGCCGGCTTGAATGGAACTTCACATTCGTTCTTGCACTCAGCGCATGTTGCCTTATGCATTTCTCTCTGTGGTCTTTCAAATTCTGCCATGATATCTATCCTCCTATATGACTTATAGCTACTTTATCTGCAGTTTGGGGTTTATTAAGCTTTGTATGCGCCTTCATTTTGATATTGAAAGGAATCAAAGGTCTCAAAACCCCTCCAACTTAATTTAGAGCTACACTTATTGTTCAAAATCCATCTCTCGTTTTCCAAGTCTTTTTGCAGCCAAATTGTATAGAATTGCACCAACAAGCCCTGTAACAAAACCAAAGACTGCAAAATATAATGGCATGACTGGAATTGCAATATAGGCAAGTATCGTTCCTTTGTTCAGACCAATTGTCTGCAAGTCATAAAAAGTCCCACCCACAGAATATATCAGGCCTGCAATTATTCCAGCAAATGCCATTACAATGGCCTGGAATTTTGCATAGGAAAACACTTTGATTTTTTTAACTTTTGCCATAGTAACTCATCATAAATTAAAATAATAAATATTTTTAAAATTTCATACAGAATTTATGTTATTGACTTTATTGTGTTCTGAGTCAGCCAGAGAATGAAAAAACCACTTACTAATGTCGTTAAGTGGCTTAGAAGATACTTCTCTGGAAATATGTAATTGTCCATCAGTCCCCAAAGACCTCTCCAGACGCCTATTATTGCGACAACTATGAGGCTCCCGAAAAGAACTCTGTGGTGCCTCTGGAGTTTCCAGAACTTTCTGTGAACCATAATTTCCTTTAATAAATAAGCCTATAAATAATTATTCTGAATCAGCTTTCAGATATTTTTGTATTTTTTTGTAATCTTCCTGTGTCAATTCATTATTTTTTAGTCCGTATTCCAGTGTTTCACTGAGTGTTGCGAGTGAGTGGAGTTCAATTCCCAGATTTTTCAGCCTCTTACGACCTCCCTGCTCTCTGTCGAAAACTACAAGACAGTGTTCCACAGTCGCGCCTGAATTTCTAATTCCTTCTACAAAAGAGTCTTTACTGTATCCGCTCGTTATTAGATCCTCAACCAAAAGTACTTTCTTCCCTGCATCCATCGAACCCTCAATTTGCGATGTTCTTCCATAACCCTTCGGTCTCCGTCTAATGTAGGTCATTGGAACTTTAGTTCTTGCAGATATCCAGGTCGCATATGGGATCCCTGCAGTTTCTCCGCCAGCAAGTATCTCAGTTCCAGTTTCCTTCACTATTTTTGCTGCTTCGTCTGCTATGAGGTCCATAACATCCGGATATGATATTAGTGAGCGACAGTCGATGTATATTGGACTTTTATGTCCGGATGCAAGTTCAAAGCCCTCATCTGTCGATACAAGAATCGCTCCATACTCCCAAATTTTTTCAACTATACTATTCATCGTTTTTCATAACCTCTCAGTGCACTCTCATATATCTCATCTACGACTTTCAACGGGTCTTCGGAAAGATAGATTGCCCTTCCTACAATTGGATAGTCTGTTCCTGCTTTAACTGCTTTCTCTGCCTGACCGCCTTGACTTCCTATTCCTGGTGACATTATCTTTGCTCCTGAACCTGACTCGTCAATCCAGTTTCTGTATTCTCTAAGTCTTTCGTATTTATTTCCTGGTGCGACAATATTCTTCACTCCAAGCTCCATAATATGATCAAAAATTTTTCTAGCAGTATCTTCTTTGTGATAATCATGAGCTCCTACATGAGTCATTTCAAGAAGTACAATTGGTTCAATTCCTGCACTTTTACAACTGGTGCAGAATCTCTCCAGTGACTTTGGACCTGCTCCGTGCGGAACCCCTATTACTGCATCTATACCACAGTCAGAAGCCAGAAGAACCTGCCTTTCAACAATGTCTGGTATGTCACTGCATCCTTTCTGGTGGTCATAAATCAGTGGAAAGTCGGAAACTTCCTTCAACATTTTTATTGTTCCCCTGAGTCCAGTATCCATTGCATGGAGTGAGCCGACTTTCAGAGCTCCAATCTTGTCTCTTACAGGAAGTAATTTCTCTGCAAGTTGAACAGCCTCATTTGGCGCAATGTCTGCAGATACTATTATCTTCGGAGTTTTCCCAAAGTCCATTTTGTCTAATTCCTTGTGTTACTATATATCGTTTTAGAACATTAAGGTCGCAAGTATGTCTGCAAAAGAGTATATTACGAAAATCTCAAGCCCGAGCTTTCCAAGGTTCCCATACTCCTTGAAAATATGTTTGTTTCTTCTGTAAGCCAGACCAAGTTCAATAACAACAAAGAATGAGAGAAGAAATATTGCCATTGACTGCGGGTTCAGACTTATGAATCCAGTTTTTGTTGCAACATCGGTTCCGACTACAGTTGTTCCGTATCTTGCAGAGAGTCTTCCACTTAGTCCTCTCCCTAAAAGGGCTGCTTCTCCTACAAAAAGTCTCCTTGTGGCAAGTTTTCCAGCGAGTTTAACCCAATATTTTCTGGCAATGTGGGGTATCACAGAAAGCATACGCTTTGGAGCCATTCCCCAGTGAAGGATTACTTCTTTTTGCTGATAAATTATATAGTGAAGTAGCCATGCAATTCCTGTTGCCGCTCCAATATATTGAATAAATCCTGTCATTTTTTTCGGTTTTTCCAGTCCTCAAGGAATTTCTCAAGCCCTGCATCTGTCAGTTCGTGTTTTGCAAGATTTTCAAGAACTTTCATAGGAACTGTTGAAACATGAGCTCCTGCAAGAGCTGCCTGCAGTACATGCTCTTCACTGCGGATACTCGCTACAAGAACTTCCGTTTCAAGCCCATAATTTTGATATATCTGAACAATATCTCTGATTAGCTGCATTCCGTCTTCTCCTCTGTCATCCAGCCTTCCGACAAAGGGACTGACATAACTTGCGCCTGCTTTTGCCGCCAGAAGTGCCTGATTTGCCGAGAAAACAAGAGTTACGTTAGTTCTTATTCCCTTTGAGCTCAGTTCCTTCGTAGCAGCCAGACCTTCAAGAGTCATAGGTATTTTTACAACAGCATTTCCTCTCAGCTTGGCTATTTCGTAGGCTTCCTTCAACATTCCCTCGGTGTCTGTGCTAATTACTTCAATACTGACTGGCCAGTCTGACTCAGAAAGTATATCTTTGACAGTTTCATCTCTTCCTTTTTCCATTTTTGCAAGAAGGGAGGGATTTGTTGTTACTCCGTCAACTATTCCGTAGGATTTTGCCTTCCGTATTTCCTCAATATCTGCGCTGTCTATAAAGAATTTCATAATAATAAACTATTTTACTTCCTCTTTAACCTTTTCGGCAATACTTTCCGAGTCGAGCCCATATTTCTTATATAGCTCTTCAGGACTTCCGGATTCTCCGAAAACATCCTGGACACCTATTCTGACAAGTCTCGTCGGGCATCTTTCAGAAAGAACTTCAGCAACTGCGCTTCCAAGTCCCCCAATTATGCTGTGGTCTTCTGCCGTTATTATTAATTCAGTTTCATTTGCACACTTTTCTATAAGTTCGGAGTCTATCGGTTTTATTGAGGACATATTAACCACTCTTGCTGATATTCCTTCTTTTTCAAGAATTTCAGCGGCTTTCAGAGATTCAGAAACAAGAACTCCACAAGCTATTATTGTAAGGTCGTTTCCTTCTTTCAGAACACTTCCTTTTCCAATTTCGAATTTGTAGTTCTCATCATAAATTATTGGGGTTTTATTTCTCCCAAATCTAAGATAAAATGGTCCAGGCGTTTCAGATGCAGTAATTGTTGCCGCTTCTGCTTCCACAGAATCTGCCGGAACAATGACGCGCATATTTGGAAGAGTCCTATATATTGCTATATCTTCAACTGTCTGAGCACTGGAACCGTCTTCTCCGGTGTGAAGTCCTGAGTGGCTTCCCATTACTTTAACGTCAAGGTTCTGCCTCGCGACGGAGTTTCGTATTTGCTCAAAGGCTCTCTCTGTAAATATTGCAAAGCTTGCAGCAAAAGCAACCTTTCCTTCAGCTGCCATCCCTGAGGCTGTGCAGATCATGTCCTGCTCGGAAATTCCAACATTAAACGAGCGCTCTGGGAGCTCTCGTTTAAATTCAGCGGTTTTGCAGGAGGCTCCAAGATCGGCTTCAAGAGAAACAACATTGTCGTTCTTCTTTCCTGCCACCAGTAGGCCTCTCCCATATCCTGTTCTAGTTGCTTCGACTGCTTCAGAGCTCATTTTAGTTCCTCCATTGCTGTTTTAAATTCTTCATCACTCGGAGCCATTCCGTGGAATTTAGGATTCAGTTCCATAAATGATACTCCATATCCTTTCTTGGTATTCGCTATAATTGCTACAGGTCCGTCAAGCTTTTTTGCCTCTTCCAATGCTGAAAGTATCTCTTCAAAATCGTGTCCGTCCTCCACTTTTATTGTATGCCAATTGAAGGACTTCCATTTTTCTGTGAATGAGCAAAGGCTCTTTGTTTTTTTCACAAAGTCATCATTCTGAATTTGATTCCTGTCAATAATTGCTATGAGGTTCTGTGTTTTCATATGTCCTGCAGTCATTGCAGCTTCCCAAACTTGTCCCTCTTGACATTCTCCGTCTCCGAGAAAGGCGTAAACATAGTGATTTTTCTTATTCAGATCTCTTGCAAGTGCCATGCCGTGAGCAAAGGACAGTCCCATGCCGAGAGAGCCGGCGGACATTTCAACTCCCGGAACTGTGATGTCAGAATGCCCCTGTAAAAGTCCTCCAAGCTTTCTAAAATTCTTAAATTCACTTTTCGGAAAGAAGCCCAGGTCTCCGAGAATCGCATACAAAACTGGGCAGGCGTGACCCTTACTATATATTATCCTGTCCCGACTTTCGTCCTTTGGATTCGTCGGATTTACTTTTGCTGCATTATAATATAGTGAGCAAAGAAGTTCTACTGCAGAAAGTGAACCTCCGGGGTGGCCACACTTTGCATCGTAGACCATCTGAACAATGTCTCTTCGTACTTGCTTCGCCTTCTCCTTCAAAGCATCAATTTCCATTACTTTCTCCCTTCATTTTAATTATGGCTCCAAGAGGGTCGTCAGAGCCAAATATTGCAGAGCCAGCAATTAATATATCTGCTCCAACTTCAATAATTTTTGGCGCTGTCTCTATATTTACTCCCCCGTCAACGGCTATTTCAAATTGAAAATCATTTTCCTTCCTCAACTTTTTCAATTCTTCAATCTTCGGAAGAGCTTCCGGCATAAAAAATTGTCCTCCAAATCCTGGATTTACTGACATAACAAGAACCTGCCCGACAGAGCCGAGATAGCTCTCTATTTCCGAAACTGGCGTTTCCGGATTTATTGAAATTCCTGATCTTTTATTATGGTCTTTTATATCTTGAAGAGGCTTTCCGTCCTTTATTGTTTCAGTATGTACTATTATAGTATCTGAACCTGCGAGAGCAAAAGCTTCAATATACTTTTCAGGATTTTCTATCATCAAATGCGTGTCAAGTCGCATCTCCGTAAATTTTCTTACTGACTCAACGACAGGAACACCTATCGATATGTTTGGAACAAAATGACCGTCCATAACATCTATATGAAGTAAGTCTGTATGCTGTTCTACTATTCCTATATCCTTCCCTAAATTGGCGAAGTCAGCCGAAAGTATGGAAGGCGCTATCTTAATTTCTGCCATTTCCCGTGATTGTTGGGGGAAGCTCCTATATATTATTGATGTTAGGCTTTCAATAAAATATTTATACCTCGACGGAAATGGCCTCAATGACCTAAGAGTAAGTCTCTTGGGTATAAGTGAGTCTGGAAAAGCTGATTTGAAGTTTGAGATTCTCGAGGAAACAAGTCCGACATCAGCTCCTACAGAGGCTCCGTCAGCTGAAGATCTAGAAGAGGAAGTAGCCGAAGAGCCAGCCTCTGAACCTGTAACAAGTCCGGCAGAAGAGGAGCCAGTACCTTCCTCCTTACTGTGGATATTCGGAATAGTTTTGGTCGCAGCACTCTTCCTTTACTGGAAAACACAGAAGAAATAATCTGATTTAAAAATAATATTATTAAAAAGTCTCAGCTAGACTTATTCTGAACTTTCTTTAGCTTCCTCTGCAGGCTTTTTTCCCTTCTCTTCAGGACTATCTTCTTCTTTAGGTTTGTTTGGGAACTCTGTATATCCGCAGGCTCCGCAGGACTCTCTGTCTGCGTGCTTAGCTAAGAATATTCCTGGTCCGCATCGTGGACAAATCTTATTCTTCCTTGAGACACCTTCTGATGTATCGTAAAGTTCGTGCTTATTCCTCTTCTGCGGCATTTTCTGCCTCCTTTGCCTCTTCTACAGGCTTTTCATCAGCTGGAGCGTCTTCTTTGCTTTCTTCAGTTTCCTTTGGAGCCTCTTCTTTTGGTGTTTCTTCAGATGTCGCAGAAGGCGGTTCCTCAGATTCTGGTTTTTCTTCTACAGCCTTTGTCTCTCCTTCGTATTGCTTCAAAATATCTTCTGAATTATAAACATCAACACGAGCAATTGAGTGCTTTGCACCGTAGACTTGGTTTATTTGCTGTATAACCATGAGACCTTCTTCGCATTTTAGAGCCTTGCACACCTCAGGAATAAGACTTTCCTTGCTTGCAGTAGGTCCTGGATTCTCTACAAGTATCTCGTACTCCTTCCTGCCTATAAGTTTGTTCTCTTTCTCATTAAGAATTTTAAGATTCATTGCACGCTAAGGGCATATTCGCCCTTCTCCTTTATTCCCAGTTTTTCGGCTACTACAGATTTCTCTGGGTTTATGATTATGACAAGTCCGTTCCACCTGCTTGAAAAGTCTGTTGCTCCGCAGGCGACACAAACATTGCTTTCATTCAGTCTGCTGCAGGCTTTACATGCCTTACTCATTTCTTTGCCCCCTTCTTGGGAGTTTTAACTTTCTTTTCTGTTGGTTCTTCTTTCTGATTTATCCAGTCCAATTTTCCAAGACCTGGCTGTCTCATTGTAAGTCCTATTTTATTTTCCTTTGCCTTCTTCAGACTTATTGTAACTATTCTTGCTCTTACCTTGTCTCCGTTTTCAAGTGTTTTCTTTGATTCCTTACCCATAAACCTCTGTCCCTTCTCATCGTAGTTCAGATAATCATCAGTTATCTGCGAAACGTGAACAAGTCCGTCAAGAGGTCCAAGTCTTACAAAGGCTCCGAACTCAACTATTTCTATTACATCCCCTTCAACGATTTCCTGAAGCTCGGGTTTGTATGTAAGTGCTCTGAAGCTGGCATTATAATATGCGGCTCCGTCTCCGGGTATAACACGACCGATTCCGTCGCTTTTTACATCAAGAACAGTGATAAGAGAGCCGATTTCTCTGTCTAGTTTTCCTTCATACTGCTCAGCCAGAATCTTCTTTAATGTTACTTCAAGTTCCTCATTGAAGTGCTCCGCTGGAACTCTTACCATGTCCTCTATTCTTACTATTTGGTACATTATATCAGTGAATGCGCAAGCACGAGCCCAATCTCAAGAAGTGCAACCATGTTGACAACCTTGATGAGGGGGTTTATTGCAGGTCCTGCTGTATCTTTTGTTGGGTCTCCAACAGTATCTCCTACAACAGCTGCTTTGTGTGCTTCAGATCCCTTTCCTCCGTAATTTCCGTCCTCTATATACTTTTTGGCATTGTCCCATGCCGCCCCTGAACTTGTCATAAAGAGTGCTAGGAGTAGACCTGAAACAATAACTCCTACTAACATTGCTCCGAGTGTGATGGGTCCTAGAAGGAAACCGACAGCTATTGGAGCTCCAACTGCAATTACTGCAGGCAGTGCCATCTTCTTTATTGCTGCCTGTGTTACTATATCAACACATTTTCCATATTCTGGCTTTGCAGTTCTTTTCATTATTCCCTTTATTTCTCTGAACTGCCTTCTAACTTCATTTACTATTGAGAATGCTGCCTCTCCGACTGCCTTCATCAGAAGTGAAGAGAATATGAAGGGTAGTACAGCTCCTATAAAGAGCCCAACAATCACGCGTGGGTCATTCAGACTGAATACAAATGTAGTTGATGTGTGTAGTGCTATTTCTTCTGTATATGCAGCAAACAATACAAGTGCTGCAAGAGCAGCTGAGCCAATTGCATATCCCTTTGTAACAGCCTTTGTTGTATTTCCTACTGAGTCAAGAGCGTCTGTTATGTTTCTTACTCTTGAAGGAAGGCCTGACATTTCTGCAATTCCTCCTGCATTGTCAGTTATTGGACCATATGAATCTATAGCGACTACAATTCCTGTGAATGAAAGCATTGCCATCGCAGCTATTGCAATTCCATAAATTCCTGCTGCAGAATAGGCTATCATAATTCCTGCAGATATTACAAGAACTGGAACAAGAGTTGCTTCAAGACCGACTGCCATACCACTTATCAAGTTTGTTGCAGCCCCTGTCTGAGATGCCTTTGCTATGGACTGGACTGGTCTGAAATTTGCTGATGTGTAATAATCTGTTATAAACATTATTGCGAATGTAACACCGAGACCTACAAGTGAGGCAATGAAGAGTCCTATGTCATTCATCACGTACTTAGTTATTGCATAGAAAAGTACGACTGCGATTATTCCTGTTGCGATGACTCCCTTGTAGAGTGCACGCATTATATGCTTCTTGCTATCTGTTTTTACAAAGTATGTTCCTGCAATAGATGCGAAAATTCCCCCTGCACCAAGAACCATTGGATAGAGTACAGCATTTGCACCTTCAAAGAGTAGAGTTCCCAAAAGCATTGCACTTATTGCTGTTACTGCATAAGTCTCAAATAGGTCAGCTCCCATTCCTGCACAGTCTCCAACATTGTCTCCAACATTGTCAGCTATAACTGCAGGGTTCCTTGGATCATCTTCAGGTATTCCCGCTTCAATCTTTCCGACCATGTCTGCTCCGACATCTGCGGCCTTTGTAAATATTCCTCCGCCAACTCGGGCAAACAAACTAACTAGTGATGCTCCAAAACCAAAACCAATAAGAAGTGCAGCTTCTCCGAACCACATATAGAATCCACTGATTCCAAGAAGTCCAAGACCAACAACTGCCATTCCAGTTACTGCTCCTCCTCGGAAAGCTACTGCAAGTGCATTTTTCAATCCAGATTTTGCAGCAGATGCTGTCCGTACATTTGCGGCAACAGATATTGCCATTCCTATATATCCTGCAAGGGCGGACATAATTGCTCCGGCAACGAAGCCGACTGCGGTCTGCCAGTTAAGGAAGTAATATAATATTGGTGCTATAAGTGCTGTGAAAATTGTGATGGTTCTGTACTGTCTGTTCAGATATGCCATTGCACCCTCACTTATGGCGGATGCTATCTCCTGCATTTTTGGAGTGCCCTTATTGCACTTCCTTACATCAAGTACAAGGTAGGCTGCAAAAAGCAATCCTGAAATCGCCGCTAGTGGTGCTACATATATTATGCTCATTGGTACATCTTAGTCTAAAGAACTCTTTTCTAATATTACGCGTAATATATAAGCCTTATGCTCAAGCCTTCGGGTGCCTCGATTTCTTGGGATATTTTTTCTGGCTGATGTAAATAGTAAGTATATTCCGTTTTTTTGCCCTGTCTCGAAGTCCGCGGTCATTGGTATATATATAGGCGCCTCGTTCCTGTGCAAAGGAAAGTATGGCACTGTCAACAGTTCTCTGTCCTTTATTGGCTTCAACGATTTTTGCTTTTTTAATTATCTGATTCAGCGCAAGTTTTGCTGCGGCCTTTGTCTGACCTCGCCCTTTCTCAGAAAGTTTTTTCACTTCTTCGACAACGAAGCTAGGAATTATAGCATCATAGCTCCCTAGGAAATGTTCAAGGTCACTGAAAATATCTCTGCCTCCTTTCTTTCCCGGAATCAGAAGGGCATTCGTATCCAGAACAACTTTATTGACTTTCATATTGCTAATTAAGTTTGTTACTTATAAAAAATATTCCTATCGTACTATTCCATAGCCAATAAGTCGCCATCTTGAGCCATATCTTCTTGCTATTGTTATACGGCCTCCTGTTTCTACACAGGCGGGGAATTTGAACTTGAATTCATACTGCCCCTTCTTTCCACCTGATTGCACTATTCCTACATTCGTTGAGGTTCCTATGTTTAGCATCAGAGGCTCGTGCTTTGAAAGTGGCTTAATTTCAAGCTCCTCTTCAGAGCCGACAGCTCTGTCCAGCAGATGAACTTCCATACTCACAGTTTTTACGGATTCAGTAAGACTTCCCCTATTTCCGACTATTCGTCCGGCCATTTTATCTGATTTTGTCAGGCTTGGGTCCAAGCCAGTTTCAATTCCAAAAGTTCCACCCCTTTCAACTACTTTAACTTCGTCTCCTCCTGACGTCAGCTTGATTATTTCTGTGCTTACAAATTTTCCGTCTCGGCTTGGTCCAATATCAATTTCATCTCCGACTTTTAGAACTCCTTCAACAAGAGCTCCTCCTATTACACCGCCCTTCATTTTAACCGGGTCAGAACCTGGCTTGTTTATGTCGAATGAGCGGGCAATGTACATCCTCGGTTTCTTACCTTTCTTAGATTCTGCTGTTGGAATGCTTTCTTGAATAGTTTCGATTAAAGAATCTATATTAGTTCCCAGTTCTGCTGAAACCGGTATTATCGGGGCATTCTCGGCGACTGTACCTTTAACAAATTCCTGTATCTGTTTATAATTTTCAATAGCCTGCGCCTCTGTAACTAAGTCTATTTTATTCTGAACAATTATTATGTTCCGTATTCCAACAATGTCGAGTGCCATTAAATGTTCCTTTGTCTGTGGCTGAGGACAGTCTTCACTTGCTGAAACAAGAAGAAGTGCTCCGTCCATAATTGAAGCTCCTGAAAGCATAGTTGCCATGAGGGTTTCGTGCCCCGGGGCGTCAACAAAACTTACTGAGCGAAGCTTAGTCGCGTTGCCCTTGCAATTTTCGTCCTTCTCCGTAGGGGTGTAAAAAACATTTCCTTTCTTATCTTTGCATTTGTAAAATGTCGCGTCGGCATACCCAAGCCGGATTGTAATTCCTCTCTTAAGTTCCTCAGAATGTCTGTCTGTCCAGACACCTGTCAGTCTCTTTGTAAGTGTAGTTTTGCCGTGATCAACATGTCCCACAAGCCCAATAGTAAGTTCAGGGAGCGACACTAATCAGCCCTCCACGGCCTTTTCGTCGCTTTCTTCCTCTGCGTTTTCTGAACTTTCTTCCTCTTTTTCCTCAGAAGCTTCTCCCGTCTTCTTTTCTTCAACGGGTGCTTTTCCTTTCTCTTCTGCTGGTTCTTCAGCCTTTTCCTCAGCTGAAGCTTTCTCAGCTTTTCCTTCAACATTTGTCTCAGTTGCTCCTTCTTCAGCAGGCGCCTCTTCAGCCGCCGGTGCGAGAAGTTTGTCCAAAGGCTCCTTACCTTCTTTGACTATTTTTGTGTTAAGCTGAACAATATTTCCTGAAACAATGGTTCCGTGAACTCTCTTCTTTCTTCTTTCTCCCTTCCTCTTTGCTCTGAATCCTGTGCTATTTGAAAGGAGAAGTTTTCTAGAAGTGGCTCCGGAAACATCACGCCTCATTGGAGTGCCACTGGCATCTGAACCTCCAGTTATTTCAAGTTCGTATCCTGCCAGGTTCAATACTTCGCCCTTTACTGCGTCTCCTACTTTCTTCCCAGTAAAATTGCTTATATCTGTTTCAACAGAGTAAGTTTTTCCTGTCTTTGTATTCCCAATAACAACTTTCATAGTAACTCCCTAAAAGGTGGTGTACTGCTTAATAACCTTTGTGCTATTTAAGGATTGTGAGCTTGTTCGCTTTTCCCTTTTTACTTCTTCCTTGCTATTTTTTCGGTTTCCTCAAGAATCGCTATATCAAAACCTGTCAAAATATCTGCCAGTTTCTCTCGCATTTCCCTTGCTTCACTCGGAGCCATTTTAACATAGAATTCATCTCCTTCAAAAATGTTCTTTCCGACAGATGCACCGTCTATCGATACCGAAACTTGATCTCCAATTATTGCTTTTTGAACAGTATCTCCCTCTTTCTGCATTTCTTTTATTGTCCCAACAGTGATTCCGTCCTGGTTCATCAGCTCACACTTAGGAGATATACTGCCTCCCAAGACTTCAAGACCAACAACTGCCGGCTTGTTCTGCCTGAATATCATACCTTTCATAAATTTGGCTTTTCCAGGGAGAGTCCTGTCTTTCAGAGCATTTTCCTTCCTTCTCTCTACTTCTTCCTTCTCCCATTCCTTATAATCATCAATGAGACTGTAAACTACTCCTCCCTCAAATACCTTTATTCCAAAGTCATAAACATCTTTATCGACTCCTGGAAGCAGTTTGACATTAAAGGCAAATATAACTGCATTTGCAGGACTCTCTTCCTTCAATGCAGCAACTTCTGTTATATCTTTCTTGGAAATTGCCCCGACTTCTGCCTTCCTCACTGATATTCCTCCTTCTGTCAGAAGTCGCACAAGAGCTTCCAATGAACCAAGTGTATCTGCCTTAACGAATGCTCCGGTTTCTCCTGTTTCAATCTGAATCTCTTCCAACTCAGACTTCACCAGATTTTTCATCTCTTCAATTCCCTCTTCATCTCGGGCTGCGTATACTGGTGAACCTGCAATTACATCTTCAAGCCCTGGTGCCGAAATTTTTACTCCTATTGCGGCTGTGACTTGGTCAACTGATTTGAATTTTTTCTCAACTCTGAGTTCTGCAAGAGGATTTGGGAGGAAAATTGCCTTAGTATTTGTAACTAAAGGCTCGTCAAGAGTTCCGACAACAATTTTGTCCCCTTTCTTTAAAGTTCCGTCATAAAGTATGACGTCCATAGTCGTTCCGAGCCCTTCAGACTGCTTGACTTCTAGAACTGAGCCCTTGGCAGGCCTGTCTTTATGAACTTCCAACTGTTCTTCCATATACCTCTGAACCAAACCAACAAGGACCATAAGAATTTCCTTCAATCCCTCTCCTGTTTTTGCGCTGAAAGGAACTATTGCCACCTGCTTTGCAAAATCATTTACTCTGTCATATCGTTCCGAGCTTATGTCAGCTTTGTAGAGATTTTCAACCAAGGAGTAAAGTTTCATATCAAGATTCTGCTGAACATCTTCCTGCTGACTCTTGAATGAATCCATAAAATTCTTCTCGGGCTGACTGTTCCATCTTGGGATTAGGTCAACCTTATTCGCGGCGACTAGGAATGGCGTTTTATAAGATTTCAGAATGCTTAGCGCCTCGTGAGTCTGGGGTTTGAAGCCCTCATTTACATCGACTACGAGAATTCCCATGTCTGATATTGAGCCTCCTCTCTTCCTGAGGTTCGTAAAAGCGGCGTGCCCCGGTGTATCTATAAACAGGAGTCCCGGAGTTTTCAGTCCATCATCTTTAAGCAGATTTCCACAGAGTTTCTTTACAACTTCCATCGGAACTTCTGTTGCGCCGATGTGCTGCGTTATTCCTCCTGCTTCCTTTTCTGTTATAGCTGAGCCTCTAATCTTGTCTAGAAGTGATGTCTTTCCGTGGTCTATATGGCCAAGCACCGAAACTATTGGTTGTCTAATCATTTTACAAATCTCCTTTTCTACTGGTTTACTGGCTTAATAACCTTTATTAAAGCTTATATAGTGACAAACTCACTCCTATATTGCGAGGAGCAGAAGGGCAACTAACCCGAATGGTCTAACTATTTGGGAGGAAAATCTTCCACCTTCAGCAATGCAGTCAGAAATGACAGTCGCGAGAGCGGCTATCGCAGTCACAGAAACGAACGCCCCTGGGTTAATGCAATGACGCCTACAGCAGAGGTCGCACAGGGATACGGTGAAACGAGCTGCGGATGCGCGGGTGCAAGCCAAAAGTATTCCATTGACATGCTGATGAGGAATACGGTTCGGCGCTTAGTAGAATGTTGCCTGCTCCGTCAAAGGAGCCCGGTTGGCTAATTACAAATCATCCGGATAACAGAAGGAGATTTACTCTCTGCACCTCGCATCTTACTTTTCCCAGTCTGCGGATTCTTTTTATAGTCCTTCTTACTAGATGTTCTATGGGAGATTGGCAGGAACTGAAGAAGAAAGTAGATGAATTTATAAAAGTGCGTGACTGGGGACAGTTCCACAATCCAAAAGATATAGCTGTGTCAATTTCAATTGAGGCGGCCGAGCTTCTTGAGAATTTCCAATGGGTAAGGTCTGACGATGTTGAAGCACATCTTGGAAACGGCAAGCTTGCTGAAGTCAAGGACGAACTCGCAGATGTGATTATTTATTGCCTGAGTATGGCATCCGCACTTGATGTTGATTTAGAGGCATCAGTTCTTGAGAAGCTCAGGAAAAACGGGGAGAAATATCCTGTAGATAAGTCTAAGGGCAGTTACAAAAAATATAATGAGTTATAGTGCAAAAATTCTCTCTGCAGTTAAATACTCAGTTGTTTTTAATCCGTTCTGATTTTAATCATAAGAAATAGTTATATTTGGGCTATCTAAGTATCTCTAGATGAATTAAGAAAGATTATAGCTCGCGCTATTTTTTATAAAAATAAAGAGCATAACGGCCCTGCACAACAAAGAATTTGAGTATTTCTGAGCGTTTAGTAACGGCGCGCTAAACACGTCGCCGAAGCTTCGTGCGTACACGCCCGTCCTATCAAACCCCTATTTTAGGGGAGCTCAAATTGTCTCTTTTCGAGGGAGGTTTCGCGCTTAGATGCGTTCAGCGCTTATCCCTTACAGCGTAGCTGCTCAGCAATGCCTTGTTAGACAACTGATAGACCAGAGGCTGCGACGTTCTGTTCCTCTCGTACTGGGAACATCTTCCTCTCAGACAACGAACACTTCCAGCAGATATATGCCAAACTGTCTCGCGACGTTCTAAACCCAGCTCACGAAGCCCTTTAACCGGTGAACACCCGTACCCTTGGGAGCTGCTGCACTCCCAGGATGGACTGAGCCGACATCGAAGTACCAAGATTCAGGGTCGATACGAGCTCTTGCCTGAAACCAGCCAGTTATCCCCGGGGTAGCTTTTCTGATAGCCCAAGCCCCTAACGATAGGTTTGCTTGGGGTTCGCTAGACCTCTCTTTCGAGTCACGATTCCTTGCGTTGCAGAATCATATCAAGCCAGCTTTTGCTCTTGCACTCTTCTCCGCAGTTCTGACGCGGATGAGCTGACCTTTGGGCCCTCCTGATGCTTTTTCAGGAGGGTGCCGCCCCAGCCAAACGGCCCATCTACTGGTGTCCCCAACGAATTGGGTTAGTGGCACAGTTCTAGCAGAGTGGTGTTTCATTGACGCCTCCATCTGCCCTGACGAGCAGACTTCGATGGCTTCCACCTACACTACACAGCTAGAATCGTGTCACAACAATAGACTGCCGAAAAGCTCCACGGGGTCTTATCTTCCCGCTGAAAGTCTGTGGCCTATTCACCACAATGGTATATTCGCCGAGTAGCAGTTAGGGACAGCGGAAATCTGGTTAGTCCATTCATGCAATCCGCTAATTAGGCGGAAAGGTATTACGCTACCTTAAGAGGGTTATAGTTACCCCCGCCGTTTACCGGTGCTTCCTCCAGTTGAACCCAGAGTTCACATACCGGCACTGGGCAGGATTCAGGAACTGTACACATCCTTTCGGACTAGCAGTCCCATACGTTTTTATTAAACAGTCCGACTTCCCTGGTCACTGCGACCTGCTGGCCCACACTTAGTGCAGGCAACAGGCACCCCTTCTTCCGAAGGTACGAGGCCATTTTGCCGAATTCCCTTAACTGCGTTATCTCGTTTCGCCTTGGGTTTCTCACCCAGAGCACCCGTGTCGGATCTCGGTACGGACACGATGACTCCTTGCAATCTCCTTTTCATGGACCCAAGGATTTAGCTGAACTCGCCATATGACGAGCCCATCCTGCTTTCAACCACTTCTCTCCATAACGGACTCCATGGTCTTAGACAGTTAGATACAGCTAGGCTGTACTCAACCTATCCTCAGGTGTCGGCAGATTGCCTTGCGTTGCCGCACGTATCACCGTGGCACAGGAATATTAACCTGTTTCCCTTTCGCATTACTCCAGTTAGGGTAACACTTAGGACCGGCTAACCCTCGCCTGATAAACATCTTCGAGGAACCCTTGCTCTTAAGGCGGTAGGGATTCACACCCTACATACTACTACTACTGACAGGATTCTTTTTTCTGCGTGGTCCACGCCTGCTTACACAGATGCTTCTACCCTCGCAGAATACCTTCCTACCTACCTCACATAGTGAGGCACCAAAGTATCGGCAGCTAATTTGAGCCCCGTCCATTTACGGTGCCCCTTACCTCGGCGGGTGAGCTGTTACGCACTCATTAAAGGATTGCTGCTTCTAAGCTAACCTCCCCGCTGTTTTGGGAAAGAGACGCCCTCATTTACACTTAATTAGCATTTAGGGGCCTTAACTCTGGTCTGGGTTGTTTCCCTCTCGGACCTACGGCTTACCCGTAAGCCCTCACTCCAGTCATGCAAGCATACAGTATTCGGAGTTTGACAGGGAAGTGAGATGTTTCCATCCCGGGCTCCCCAATCAGTAACTCTACCCCTGTATGACTCTATAACTAGGCTGTACTACGGTACATTTCGGAAGGAACCAGCTATTACCAATCTCGATTGGTATTTCGCCCCTATACCCAGGTCACCCGAACGAATAGGATCAGAACCGGTAACGAGCCTCCATCCCCCTTTCGAGAGACTTCACTCTGCCCAGGCATAGATCGACTGGTTTCTGGTATGGTCCATATGACTTCGAGCACTTGTATACTCAGTCCCTCGCCGAAGCTGCGGACTTTCGCTTTCGCTACGGATACCCTTGCGGTTATCCTCGCCATATAGACAAACTCCCTGCCCCGTTTTTCAAAACGGATGATATGACACTGTTTGGCTTTCTAGGTTAAAATTCCATCACTGGAAATTCGCCTAAAAAGCTACATTCCTTTCGCGCCATATCGCACTATAGCCAATTGGTTTCAGGTCTTTTCACCTCTCGCTAGAGATACTTTTCAACTTTCCCTCACGGTACTAGTACACTATCGGTCTTGAGAAGTATTTAGGGTTGGAAGTCGTTAACTCCCAAATTCACGCTGGAAATCCGACCAACGTTACTCTGGACACCGGCCAGTTCTTGTAATCTTACTCTTACGGGGCTATCACCCTCTGTGGCGCCCTTTTCCAAGGGACTTCTGATTAGTTACAAGACCATTGCCGGGCCAAACACCACATCTCTACATCCTCGCGGATACAGATTCAGTTTGCCCTATGCCGCTTTCGATCGCCTTTACTAACGGCATCGCGTTTGCTTTCTTTTCCTGCGGGTACTAAGATGCTTCAATTCCCCGCGTTCCCTCTCCCGAAGGAGTTATGTTCCTTATTAGTGAACATAAAGAGGTCTAATTCGGAAATTCCCGGTTCTAAGGTTGCATGCACCTCGCCGGGACATATCGCAGCTTGCCACGTCCTTCATCAGCTCTCAAGCCTAGTCATTCACCAATTGGCGTTATACCCAAGTCTTTCTTTGTTGCGCAGGACCTATATTATGCACGCAGCAATTGCTGCTCTTAGCATAAGGACCCTTCATCGGAGAGAGGGATCTATCCATCTCCTGGGTGCCTCTTAGCTCCTCGACACTTGTCTTGGAGCCGCACTACATGGACTCGGCGTGATTTGAACACGCGGCCTCCTGCTTGCAAAGCAGGCGCTCTAGCCGGGCTGAGCTACGAGCCCTTTATCCGGCTTGTTCCGACCACACGAGCCGGTTATTTATTGACCAATGAGAGTAAACGCCCAACCACCCCTGTTTGTTTCTTAGGAGGTGATCTATCCGCAGGTTCCCCTACGGATACCTTGTTACGACTTAACCCCCCTTGCTAAGCCCATATTCGACCTCAGCAAAAACTGAGGCCTCATCCAGACCTAACTCGGGTGATTTGACGGGCGGTGTGTACAAGGAGCAGGGACATATTCACCGGACGATAGTGACGTCCGATTACTGGGGATTCCGGCTTCACGAGGGCGGGTTACAGCCCTCGATCCGAACTTGGATTGAATTTAGAGATTAGCGTCGCCTCTCGGCGTAGCAGCCCATTGTTTCAACCATTGTAGTCCGCGTGTAGCCCGGGAGATTCGGGGCATACTGACCTACCGTTGCCCACACCTTCCTCTGCTTTAGCAGCAGCGGTCCCATTAGAGTGCTCTGCCCCCTAAGGAACAGATAGCAACTAATGGCATGGGTCTCGTTCGTTATCTGACTTAACAGAACACCTTACGGCACGAACTGACGGCGGCCATGCACCACCTCTCAACGAGTCGAGTAAGACCGTCAGCCTGACCTTCATACTGTTGTCGCTCCCGGTGAGATTTCCGGCGTTTAATCCAATTAAACCGCAGACTCCACCCCTTGTTGTGCTCCCCCGTCAATTCCTTTAAGTTTCGGCCTTGCGACCGTACTTCCCAGGTGGTGAACTTAACGGCTTCCCTTCGGCACTGCATTCCCACAAGGGGAATGCAACACCTAGTCCACATCATTTACGGCTAGGACTACCGGGGTATCTAATCCCGTTCGCTCCCCTAGCTTTCGTCCCTCACCGTCGGACCCGTTCTAGCCAAACGCCTTCGCCACTGGCGATCCCCTAAGGATTATTGGATTTCACCCCTACCCCTAGAGTATCTTTGGCCCTTCCCGGTCCCTAGACTTGTAGTTTCCCCTGCACGCCTGACGGTTAAGCCGTCAGATTTCACAGAAGACTTGCGAGTCCGGCTACAAACGCTTTAGACCCAATAAAAATCCAGACCACTTGAGCTGCAGGTATTACCGCGGCTGCTGGCACCTGTCTTACCCAGCTCTTATTCCTAGAGCTGTTTACACTCAAAAAAAGCCATTGCAAAAAGCAATGGCACTTGGAGTTCCCTTATCACACTTGCGTGCATTGTAAAGGTTTCGCGCCTGCTGCACCCCGTAAGGCTCGGGCCAGTATCTCAGTGCCCGTCTGGGGGCTTCAGCTCTCACTGCCCCTACCCGTCAAAGGCTTGGTGGGCCATTACCCCGCCAACAACCTGATAGGCCGCAGGCCCATCTTATGGCGCCGAAGCTTTGGGTTTTGGGACATTCCAGTCACCAAATCCTATGGGGAATTATCCTCAGTTTCCCGAGGGTATGCCCCTCCATAAGGTAGGTTACCTACGTGTTACTCAGCCTTTCGCCTCCTTCCGGAAGACTTGCATGGCTTAGTCGAACTCCAACAGCAGTCTGGTCCGGCAGGATCAACCGGAATTAACAGAGATGGTTGGGTATCGTCTCTCATTGGCCAATGATCAGATACCAATACTAAGTATTAGTCCTCATGATAAGCAAGCTACAATAAACTGTCTAAGGAAGTATAGATTCGATCACTCCTCCCAAAGCAATCATTGCAGCCGCTATCTATTTAGCCATACTTTGTAGAGGGCTAAGCTCAAATTAAATTGAGCGACTTATTGAATGCCCGAGCCACTATATATAGTTTATTAGAATTTTCCAAATTTCCTTAAAATAAAATGCGGGGAGTAGGATTCGAACCTACGAAGGCACTAAGCCACTGGTGTCTTATCATCACGTCCTGCGACGTTCATCGCTCAAGACTGTGTGATCTTGAGCCATGCCCATTTGACCGCTCTGGAATCCCCGCATCGGCAAGTTTCACTTCTTTTCGGTAACTTGCAATGCGCCGACCGGGACTCGAACCCGGGTTACGAGCTTGGAAGGCTCGGGTCATAGCCACTAGACCACCGGCGCATAAGTGTTTCTTTTGAAACAATCTTCAAGAAGCTATTAAAGAGTTTCTATTCTCTAGTGTTTCCAAACTCTTCCAGAATCTTGTCAAGGTCCAAGCCCTCTTCATGATTCAGAGAAAGTGGCATCTTTCCGTAATAGGGAATAAGATGTACATGTGTGTGCGGAACTTCTTCACCCATCAGAAGAACAAAAATCTTCTCAGCTCCGAAAGATTCCTTCATTTTCTTTCCGACTTCTTGGACAGCTCCGAAAAGCTCCTTCTCAGAGTCCCTTGCCATATCCAAAAAACTCTCAGAATGTTCCTTCGGTATAACAAGCGCGTGTCCCCTGGAAGCCGGTCGGATATCCAAAAATGCAATGTGGCTCCCATCCTCCCACAGCCGCTTTGCCGGTATGTCACCGGCTGCAATCTTACAGAATATGCAGTTTTCAGTAGCCATTCTGGAAACTCTTAGAGTTCTCTGTCATTTAAAAAGCTTTCTTTTTCCCCAGTTTCGCGGGATTCGTGTTAAATAGCTTTTCTTGACATTAATAATATTATGAAAATAGTGATGAGTTTCAAAAAGTTTTTCACCATCTCTCTAATCCTTCTTGCTGTTTCAGTCGCTGGTTGCACAGGAAGTTTTGACAATCTTCCTTACAATATCAGCTCAACGGACTATGCAAATCTCTCTGGAATAATAGAAGATAATCTAAACCAACTTTCTTGTGTCAACCAGACTGCGTCGGCGAGCTCGACAGGTTCAGTCATAAATGGACGAGTAAAAGTGGAGATAAGCCACGATCTTTTCTTCAATGGACAGAATGTAAACAGCAAATTTATGTATCTCATCGACAGCAAGAGAACTCCTGAAAAATTCTTCCCAAAATACAGTGACTTTGTTCCAGATATCTTTGGAACTTACTATCTCTATGTTGATACTACAACAGGCAGGATTTACACAAGCCCTACAATAAATATAACGGTCGATGAGGAGTTGCATGATGGGTTTTTCACAGATTCCGATTGGCGCTGGCTTTATTCAGCAGTAACAAAGTGCTATGACTATAGCCTCGTCAATTCTAATGTTTGCTCTAGTCTCAGTATTGAGAAATTTGCTGAGTCCATAGAAGGAAATAATTATATCCGTGATGCGCAGTGTCTTACAGACCAGAAAAACCGTCACTGGTGGAGTCAGATGAATCTTATTTATGACGGAAAGGTCCGTTCTGACCCAGAGTCTTCTGAAGAAGCCATTCTTGTTGAGGGGTCACCGGCCGAAGAAAATCTGACTTTCGAGGGTTTCAATGGCTCTGAAAGATGCTGGTCGGATTCAAGCTGTCCTTGGAATCAGGAATGTTATGGCGGTCTCTTTTCTATGCCTCCGGGGCGGGGTGTTTGCAGAGATATAGACTGCCCTGATGGAAAGATAAAGAATAATAAATGCGTTCCAAATGTTTGCCAGGTAAACAGTGATTGTACTTCAGGCTATCGCTGTGAAAGCGAAAGCAACAAATGCGTTCCAAATTCAGACTGTACGATTGTTCATGACAGCGGTCTTGGTCTTGGAAAGCTGGATATAACTTTCATAGGTGCTGGTTTCAATAGCATATCGGATGTCCATCAACTTGCCGAAGGGCTTGCTGGTAGCACCCGTGGAAGAAAAAGGACTGGCATTCTCAGAAGCAGTCCTTTCAACAAATACTCTGACAAAATTAACATAAGAGTTGCCAACCAACAGTCCGTGCTTGACGCAGGAACTACAGACATGTTTAGAAACACACCAAGATTCAAAAGAAATAATATTAATAAAGAGAAAAGACTCTGCCCAGAAAATGATGTCGTTATCACATTAGTTGACAAAAATCTGGCGGCTGAAAATGATGTTTCTATTGCTCACTGCAGCGGACCTACAATGGATACCTGCTTTATTCCTGTAGCCGGAACACATGCAAGTAGTAATGATATCGGGGCAACTCTACATGAACTTGGTCACGCCTTTGCTCACCTTGCCGAAGAATATGAATTTACTGAAAAATCATGGTATTTACCTTCAGGAATTTCTACAGCAAAGCCAAACTGTGCTCCTGATTTGGATGTCGCTGAAAACTGGTGGGGGGAGCTGGCAGAAAAATATCCGGCAGAGGTTGGATACTATATTGGGTGTGGTTACGGGGATGAAAATGTCCGACCTCACAGAATATCTGTTATGCGTGACTTCAGAAGGACACACTCATATGGGCTTGTCAATGAACTGGAGATAGAAAAAACATTTGACAGATATTCACACTTTGAACCTCCGATTGTCAGATTGGCATTGAATCAGATTCATGTACCTTTTGGAATTGGAGGGCCAGAAAATGATAGGACTGTTGCTCATGGTAATGAAAAAAGCAGAAAACGGCAGATGAAACCACGGGAGGAGAAAAATTACTTTGATCATCTCAAGAATAAATTGAGTGCCATGATTGCGGTGGATGAAAAATCAGAAAGGAAGAGAGGGAATCGGGGTAGTAAGGGTGGAAGAAATGGAAGAAAAAGTTCAGACCTGAACTACTTTGAGAAATTCAGGAAAAGCATTGACAAAGTGTTCGAACCCGATGCACCACCTCGCCGAGGAAAACGTGCCAGAGGTAGTGAAATAGACAGAATGCTCGAGCCAAAACAGGACAAGGGTCTGAATAAACTTCTTGATAAGGTAAAGAGGGACTTCGAAAATCTTCAGAATATAATCACGAAACAAAATACCTAACTATACTACTTCTTGTGATAGTATAGTTTCAACAGATACAGGAGAACAAAAAAAATGAAAAAAACAATTGCTGTAATGCTTGCGTTCCTTTTGCTTTCAATTGGAGCCTATGCACAAACTGAGACTGGTCTGCGTTATGTGACTGATCTCAAAATCGACCCTGCTAGTGGGGTATTTGAATACATAGACTTGGATGTTGTTCCAGGAAGTGGGATAAGTGAGGCTTCTGAAGAGAGCGGTCTTGTTGTTTCCTTACACGATTATGAAGATACACTTCTCTACTATGCGTATTTCCCTGTCGATTTGAGCGGCTCTGAGGATGTATATCTTCCAATAACTCTACCTTATTTTTACGAGGGAGCTTGGCTGGATGTATATCTTCCTAATGGCACACAGTCTCATTCAATTGATGTTCGAAACTTTGCCCAGTGCAACCAGAACGCTGTTTGCGACGACAATGAATTCTTCGAAACTTGCCCATCCGACTGCGCTCTTGAGAGTCAGTATCCACAGAAGAGTAACTGGATTTTGTATGCGGCTCTGGCAGGATTGATTGGCTACGGAGCATTCAAGCTGTTCGGCAAGAAAAAACGTATTGTGAAATAAAGGCTAGTGGACCCGGCGAGATTTGAACTCGCGGCTTCTACCATGCCAGGGTAGCACTCTACCGAGCTGAGCTACGGGCCCATCGAATTGGATAAATGTGGCGACTCGTTATTAAAGCTTGCGCCAAAACAAAATCTTTAAAACGGGGTGGAAACATCAAGAAATCCTTAATGCCCCGATAGTGTAGTCCGGCCAATCATACTAGGTTCTCATCCTGGTGACCTGGGTTCGAATCCCAGTCGGGGCGCTTGCTTCATCAGCCGACTTCGTTCAGCTTCTTTTGAGTGTACTTCTTCCGGACTTTTGGAACTGTGTGCTTTTTCAGTTTTTCCAGATGTCCTGGGAACATTCTGTCCATTCCAAAGGCAACCAAAGATAGTCCGATAACAACAACAAGCAACCTTCCTATCCATTCTGTCATCAAGGTAGATATAATATCTTTAAATGTCAGGAGATTTTCCTGTGTTGCGAAGAACCCTGTAAAAAATATAGACATCCCAAGAAGAAGGTAAAGGAATCCTCTTGTTCTGTCTCCTATTATGCTGGCTCTTTCATAGAAAATTATAACATTTTTTCTTGTACTATGCAAACCAGAACCAGCGACCTCCTTAAGGTTTCCTATCTGGCTCCTGACTTTCGGGCTTTCCAGCGTAAAAGTAATCGGATTTTTATTTATTTTTCGTATATCTTTCTCTATCTTTGTACTGACTTCTTGGCTTACAGCCTCTCCCAGAGTTTCAAGAACTTCTTCTACTTTCTTTTCCTGTATGTCTTTTGGGGTCTCAAGTTTTTCATATATCTCCCCTTCTTCAAGAACGGCTTTTACTGATTTTACTTCTCGACGAGAAGCTGGACTTTTCACATCTTCAGCTTCTATAAGTTCAATTCCTGCCTCTTCAACAACTTTCTTTTTTGAATTTCGTTTCCCCCGTTTCGTTGGAATTTTGATAGTCTTCTTTGTTTTGCTCATGGCGCATTCCTGTTAATTGTTCTTGGAAATGGTATAGTATCTCGTATATGTTCAAGTCCACATATCCACATTACAAGCCTTTCAACACCCATTCCAAAACCTGCGTGAGGTACAGCTCCATACTTTCGTGTGTCGAAATACCAGTCATAGGTGCTCAAATCCTCTCCCTCTTCCTTCAGCACTTTTTTCATCGCATCAACATCAAGATCTCTTACTGAGCCGCCTATTAGCTCCCCAACTTCAGGTATTATTAAGTCAAAGCAAAGAGCAGTTCCTGGATTCTCCGGATCCTCAGGTTTGTAGAAGGCCATTATCTCCTTCGGGTAGTTTGTCACAAATACTGGCTTTTCAAAATGCTTTACGAGTTCTCGTTCTTCAAGAGTTCTCAGGTCTTTTCCGTACTTTACCTTCATCCCGTTCTTTGCCAGAATGTCCAGAGCTTCTTTGTAAGTTATTTTCGGGAAAGGTGCCTTCACCTTCTTCAGTTCAGCTGGGTCTTGTCCGAGCTCTTTTAACTCCTCAACATTTTTCCGTGCTACTTCCTGGCAGACATGCGAAACAAGCTCTTCTCCATATTTCATTAGCTGGGGAAGATCACAATATATCGCTTCCATTTCGGCGTGCCAGTATTCAGTCAGATGGCGCGGAGTTCTCGACTTCTCAGCCCTGAAACTCGGGGCTATTGTATAAAGCTTTTCAAGAGATGCCGTCAAAGCCTCAGAATATAGCTGCCAACTCTGGGTCAGGTAAACTGTATCTCCAAAATAGTCCACCTTGAATAATGAGCTTCCTCCTTCGCATGCTGTCGGGGTCAGAACAGGAACTTGAGTCTCAAAGAAGTCATTTTTTCTGAAATAATCGTGTATAGCCCCAACGACTGTTGAGCGTATTTTGAAAACATTGGTCAGCTTTCTTGACCTCACCCACAGATGTCTTACGTCTAAAAGGAATTCCTCACTCTTATCTCGCGAGATTGGGAATGGAGCGGCCTTTCCAACTACTTCAAGATCTTTTACCTGAAGTTCATACCCTGTTGGTGCTCTCTCGTCTTTTCTTATTTTTCCGGAAACAATAACTGAGGATTCCATCGTCGCATCCTCGGCAATCTTGAATAGCTTCTTGTCCTCAGCCTTTACAATTGCCTGTATTGTTCCACTTACATCTCTTATTACAAAAAACTTGAATTTATTGCTTCCACGTTCTCTGTGAACCCAACCTCTTATACTTACAATCTTTCCATCATTCTTCGCTGAAAGTGCCTCCCTAATCGGGATAGTTTTCTTCATACTTGTTTATGAGGCGCCTTCATTTATTAAGCTTTAGGGAAATTTCCTAAAAAATAAGATTTTTTCCAAATAAAATAACAAGTTAAAGTATATTCTCCAGAACAACAATGGATATATAAATAGCTTCCTGATTAGAGAATTAGCCAACAGAAATAGAGCAAGTCTTTGCCAAACATCAGTTGCCGCTGATGTCTTGATTTGCTATGTTTCGAGTGTGAGTCGAATTATAGATAAGTCCTATTCAGGAGTTTATCCATTAAATTTTATTAATGAGTGGTTACACTCTGAGGTATATAAAGCCTTGTAACTACTCGCAAGTGAAATGGAGGGAAAAACATGGAATTCTTAGTAAAAAACGCGATGAATCGCGAACCAGAACATTCGGCAGCACCCGCTGTCGGAAAAGCAAAAATTGTAGTTGTCGGCGCTGGAGGCGCAGGCAACAACTCTATCAGCCGGCTCATGACAATGGGCGGCGTTCACGGTGCAGAAACTGTAGCAGTGAACACAGACATGCAACATCTTGAGGCCACAAAGGCTGATACAAAGATACTGCTTGGCTACAAGCTCACACAGGGGCTTGGTGCCGGAGGATATCCTGAGGTTGGCCGGAAGGCTGCAGAAGACAGCAGGAACGAAGTCCGTGAAGTTATGAGGGGTGCACATCTTGTCTTCCTCACTTGCGGACTTGGAGGAGGTACAGGAACTGGCGCAGTTTCTATATTGGCAGACATCGCCAAGAAGGAAGGTGCAATAGTAATCGCAACGGTTACGACGCCTTTTGACCTCGAGAAAGCCCGCCTAATAAAGGCAGAAGAAGGTCTTTCGGAACTCAGGAAAGTTGCAGATACAGTAATTGTAATAGATAACAATAAGCTTGTTGAGCAGGTTCCGAACTTGCCACTTGAGCAGGCTTTTGCAGTCTGCGATGAGCTTATAGCGACTATGATTAAGGGAATATCAGAAATAATAACTGTTCCTAGCTTGGTTAATCTGGACTTTGCCGACATAAAGTCAATAATGACTGGTGGCGGAGTTGCTATGATTGGAATCGGAGAGTCTGACACCACCAATAAAGTCGAAGAAGCAGTGAAGAGTGCAATGCAGCACCCACTTCTTGATGTCGACTACAATGGCGGAACTGGTGCCTTAATCCACATAGCCGGTGGACCAGGAATGACTCTGTCTGAAGTTACAAAGGCAGGTAATCTGATATCCGGTGAGCTGGATCCAAGTGCCCAGGTAATCTGGGGTGCAAGAGTTGATCCTGAACTTGATGGACGAATACGAGTGATGACAATCGTAACTGGTGTCACCTCACCTCATATACTTGGAAGGAACAGTCCAAGTCCTACACTGGAAAAAAATTCTTCTCCGGGTGCTGAAGCGCCTGAAATGATGAAGGAATTGCGAATAGATTACACATAATAAAACCACCCACGGGCTCCTAGTTTAAATCCTGGGAGCCTCCCTCTTTTTTTTAATTTATTAGAAGGTTCCAGACCAGATTCCTATTGTTATCCAGTAGGTTTTTACTAAGGTGTAGAGAGCCAATAATATGAGTATCTCGACCATCAGACCGGCTTTCAGGAGATCTTTTTGTTTGAAGTATCCTGTTGAATATGCCATAGTATTTGGAGGAGTTCCATAAACTGTCAAGAAGGCGAATGCAGTAGGTATGGCAGTTACTAAAGCTATTAGGACTGGGTCTATATTTGAGATGAGAGCTATGTTAAGAGATATCGGAATAAGTATTGCTGCGGATGCTCCGCCACTGAGGAACTCCGTTGCTATTGCAGCTACAATTATTATACTGAGCATAATTAGAAGTGGTGATTCAGAAGGAAGAACATTTAGAGCTCCTCTTGCAAGCCACTCTGCCGCCCCTGTATCTTTGAGTGAGATACCCATTGTTATCGCAGCTCCGTAAATAAACATAATTCCCCACGGTATACTCCGTTCAGCCTCTTCCCAGTCTATAACTCCGGCAAGGAACATGAGGATGGAGCCGAATATAGCAATAGTTCCTAAGTCTATAAGGCTCGAGCTGGTAATGAAGAGAAGAATTGTAAAGCCGAATACTCCAAGTGCCCTCCATTGTCTGGTACTCATTGGTTTTACAGTTTTCTTTATTTCAGCAAGTGCATTTTCAATCGAGAAGTCCTTAGGGGGTGGGAAGGTTATTCTTAAAATTATCCACACGATTGGTATCATTATCAGGGTCAAAGGTGCCGCCGCCTTCATCCATGTGAAATATGAAAGTTCAATTCCTGCCAATTCCTGAAGGAATCCTAGTGTCACAGCATTTCTTGCTCCTCCAGATGGAGTTGCTAAACCGCCAATACTGGCTCCGAATGCCACAGCAAGAACTAGGGCTATTCTGAATGGTCCCTTCAACTCAATCATGCTCACTATAAGTATGGCAACTGGAATCAGCATCGCGGCGACTGTATGGTCCGATATAAACATGGCAAGGAATGCGGAAACTGTGACAAAAAGAAGGAGAAGGAGATTGGCGCTATTTCGTGAATATGTAAGAATTTTGACAGCTAGTCTCTTCGCAATACCACTTTGTGTAAGCCCTTGGGCAAGTAGAAGAGAACCTATAATAAAGAATACTGCAGGGTGGGCATAGGTCTTGAAGGACTCTGTGGGTGTCCCATATATTCCGAAGAAGTATAGCAATATTCCGGGGAGGAAGGCAGTAACGGGTAAGGGGACTACCTCAGATACCCAAAGTATGATTATAAAGACGAAAATTGCAATTGCCCTCTGCCCCAATATACTCAGCCCTGGCATAGGGATTATCAAAAGAAGAAGTAAAATTATTACTGAAAAAAGACCGAAATATCGTTTCTTTGTTACATCTTCTCTAAATTTCTCAACGTCAGTAATTTCCTCCTTTAATTTGGAGATTTCCACACGCATTCTCTCGATTCCTGTGACATCAACTTCCTTTTTCCCAATTGCGTCAAGTTCCTTTGTTACTTTCTCAAGATGCTTACTAATGGAATCACGCGCTTTCGCTTCTTTTATCTCCTCTTTCATCCGCTCCTCTTCTGTTTCGCGGATTATGTACTCAAGAGGCTCCTCCTTTTCAGCTTTCTTATTCTCAGCTGACTTTCCGGTTTTCTTCGTTTTATCTTTCCCCTTACCGTTGCCATTGATGAGCTTTTTAAGCTTTTTAGACGTCTTTTTAACCACCATCTCTTTTTTCCTTGAGTTGTCCACTCCTTATAAGTCTTTAGATTTGCATTAATAATTTAAATACAGGGCTTATATTGTAGCGTATGAAATACGGAAAACTTGTTGATTCTTACAGAAAGCTCAGCTCCACAAACAAAAAACTGGAAAAAACGGACATAGTCTCAAAACTCTTAAAATCGGCATCAGACGAGGACCTCGAAGTTCTTGTACTACTTTCCCGTGGTAGAATTTTCCCTGAATGGGATGTGACTGAACTCGGCGTTGCCGACAGTATAATGATAAAAACTCTTGCCAAAACTTCCGGAGTTCCTGAATCTGAAATAAAGTCAATTTCAAGAAAAAAAGGAGATCTTGGAGATGCAGCTGAGGAAATACTTGAAAAGAAAAGACAGACAACTCTTCACAAGAAGAGTTTAAGCCTTTCTGCAGTCTATTCAAACCTTCGCAAGATACCTTCTATTGGAGGTTCTGGTTCTGTTGAAAAAAGAATGGCATTAATTTCTGAGTTATTGTCGTCAGCTACTCCTGAGGAAGGAAAATACATAACCAGAACAGTATTACAGACTCTCCGCCTTGGTGTCGGGGAAGGAACCATCCGTGATGCTATAGCAAAGGCTTACGGACTTGAGGCTTCTCTTGTAGAGAGAGCTCACAATATAAGAAATGACTTCGGGGAAATTGTAAAAATAGCCAGAAAAGCGGGTGAAACTGGTCTTAAGAAGCTCTCTCTGGAAGTCGGACGTCCATTGAAACCAATGCTGGCACAGAAAACAGAGGGCATAGAAAAAGCTGTCGAGGATATGGGTGGACTCGCTGCATGGGAAATAAAATATGACGGAATGCGTGTTCAAATACACAAAAAAGGAAGTGATATTCGCGTTTTCACACGAAGGCTTGATGATGTTACTAAGCAGTTTTATGATATAGTTGAAATTTCCTCAAAATCTATTGTTGCAAAAGACTGCATACTTGAAGGTGAAGCGGTTGGTGTAGATCCAAAGACAGGGAAGCCACTTCCCTTTCAGCAACTGTCCCGTAGGATAAAGAGAAAATATGACATCGAAGAACTTTCAAAAGAGATTCCTGTCACAGTCAATCTTTTTGATATATTATATCTTGACGGAAAATCCCTTCTGGATTCTCCATTTGAGGAGAGGCGAAAGCTTCTTGTAAAGTCCGTAAAGCCAAACGGAGCAAAATTTGCTCTCGCTGAACAAGTTATTTCTGGTGACAAGAAAAAAATCACGAGATTTTATGATCATGCTCTTTCTATGGGTCACGAAGGTCTTATGGCGAAGAATCTCAGTGCAAAATACACTCCTGGTTCTAGGGTGAAGCATATGTACAAGCTGAAACCTGAGATGGAAACCCTTGATTTAGTCGTAATCGGTGCCATTTGGGGGGAGGGCCGCAGAGCAAACTGGCTCGGTTCATTCATTCTCGGAGCCCGCGATGTTGATACATCAGAATTTGTCGAAGTTGGTAAGGTTGCAACAGGACTTAGCGATGAGAATCTAAAAAATCTTACAAAAATTCTCAAACCACTTATAACAAAGGACAATATTTCCACTCTTGATGTAAAACCGAAGCTAGTTGTTGAAGTCGGATATGAGGAGATACAGAAATCCCCAACATATCGCTCCGGTTTCGCTCTCCGATTTCCAAGAGTCAAGCAAATCCGGGACGACAAGGGTCCTGAGGATGCTGACAGTATAGAAAGACTGGCTAGGCTCTATGAAATGCAGAGAAAATAGTCACTACTCGAGAATAATAAAACTTTTATATACCACCTTAGTAACTGTACCTGTGGGAAATGAGTAAAAATTCAGACGTCCTTAATTTGCTGAACCGCGTTGGCTTAAACAAGTATGAATCAGAGCTCTATACGGCGCTTCTTAAACTAGGAAGCTCTACTGCCGGCGAGCTTGCATCAAAGTCAAACGTTCCAAGGTCAAGAGTTTATGATGTTCTTATAAGTCTGGAGAAGAAGGGCTTTGCCCTTATTCAGGTGGGAAGGCCTGTAAAATATACAGCAACAGCTCCGGATAAACTTGTCGGAAGTATAGTTTCAAATTATGAGGATGACCACAAGGAAAGACTTTCAGATTTTGAAAGAATAAAAGGAAATCTTTTGAAAAGTCTCAGCAGTATTCACGGAACTGAAGGTTCTGAAGATGACAATCTTGTCGGAATTATTCGCGGAAAGTCTAATATCTACAGTCAGATGAAAAATATGATTTCTGATTCAAAATCTTCAATTGTGAAGATTGCAAGCGGAGAAAGTGCAGGGCATTTTGAAAAACATTGTTCAGGTCATATTGAGGGAGCAAAGAAAAGAGGAGTCAATACTCGTCTTATAATTAATTCAGACGGAAAGGACTCAGATTCAAAATCTTCAGCAGATTCAAGACTGTCAAAAAACAGCCACGGACGTTTTTTCGTTAAAGATGGAGAAGAACTTCTTGCATTTCTAAAGGGTGGCGAATCTGCTCTCTGGATACGCGATTCATCTTTGGCAGGCTCTTTTGCAGGACTCTTCGAATCAGTTTGGCAGAACAGCAAGTAATCACTTATTAAACAAGGTTTATAAATGGAGTTACACTACATTTTCAGGGTGTAACCAGCACTATGTGGCGTTACACTACTAAAACGGTGCTTTGAATTGGTCTATAAACGCTATATCAAAAAAGGCGGGAAGAAAGTAGGTCCTTATTATTATGACAGTATGCGCGACGCAGACGGAAAAGTTCGTACAATATATATAGGACGCGACCCGACGGAATATCTCAGGAAAAAAGAGAGTTCAAAAAATAATATTTCATCTCCGTCTTCAAATTCTTCATCTCCAATGAGGAAAATTCCCTCCCGTCCCTTGGGCGGTTATCGCAAGACGAAAGTTGACTCAAAGTTCATAGGTTTCTCTCTGGTTTTTCTTGCTCTTATTGCAGTGGTTCTATCTTCTCCTTTATCGGACGCGCCAACAGGACTTCTTGCGGGCGGTCAAAAAGTTTCAACAAGCTGGGAAAATGTAGAGTTTCTGCAAATCGCGACTGGTCAGAGAGCGGTTTCCCATCACATAGTTTTCGGAAGCAACAAGCCAGAGGCCTGTGAAGATGGCATATTTGTTCTCTCTGGTAATGGAGAGGAAGTTGATTTTACTCTTACTGACAAGATTATTTCTGGAGGAGAATGTCAGAAAGCAATTATCCACTTCACTGCGGGTCCTGAGGCAGATATTGCTGCTGTTTTAGGCCTCTTTGAAATAGATGAAATAAATCTTGCATCTGAATATTCAATATTCTATGGTCTTGTAATATCAGGGGGTGTCGGAAGTTCTCCTTCTACTGTTGAAGCGGCAGACGAACAGGAACTGCAGGACATTCACCTGGAATCTTCCCAGATAGTCGCCGGAGAAGATATTATGTGGACAAAGAAGGTGAAAGTTCAGAATACTGAAAAGCGCCCAAGGACCCTGGATGTCAGTATTGGCATACCAGATGATGCGAAGAGTGTCACTTTTACAAGCTACACATCTCCAAATGAATTTTTTGTTTCAGACACTGTGGAGGGGCAGTCTGTTGATTACGAGTATTCATTAGAGAGTCTTGAGTCAGAAACTTTTGAAGTAGAATATGTTACGGAGGGTCCAGTTGTTGAAGAATCAAATCTTTCAGAGGCTGATGGCAGGCTCACAAAGACTGTTAATGTTTCATCGGACTATCATTACGAAAATGTTCTCACCTATGCAGCAGTTCCTGACCTCGAGCCTGAGCAGGTTCATCTCTTCTGGATTATTGATGGTATTAAAACTGATGTCACTGAAAGGGCAGATTTCAATGTGAGCTTCTACGACGAGAACGGCGACGGGCTCATTGATAAAATGTCCTGGGTCGTTCCCCACCTCTCTACTCAGGAATTCGTTCTTGTTTTTGACATCACTGTAATAAATCCATGGCATTATGGAGCCAGCGGAGAGGACTGGATTGTTTACTTTAACACAACGGGTGAGGGGACGCTGAACATAAGCAAAGACAGTTTAGCAGATTCAGTGCTTTCTTTTAACTGGATAAAATGCGGTATTGCTACCCTGACTCCGATTATTGATGGTCCAAGTGTTATTGTCTACAACTATTCCTGTGACTATAAAGGAAGTATCAGTCATACGATATCTGAGATGCCGTCTGAGGTCTTCAGTCAGACTTTGAACTTTGGAAATGACCTGTATAATGATGTTGATTTTGCTTATGATCCTTCGTGTACTGAAGAGCTTCAACATCCAATTACTTGCGACACTTCAACATACCCTGGTGGTGGTCCAGGGATTACTTGCGATATGATGTTTGGACTTCCTGTTGTATACCAGGATGGAACGAACTGCTTCGCAACTGGAGCTCCTGGCACCGGAATGGAGTGCACTAACATGGGGCCTCCCGTCTCCGTAGAATGCGCGGTCTTCAGTTCTGGAATTCCGGAAGCAACAATAACGGCCTCCGATGCAACTGCAACAGAAGCAGGTTTAACAACTGGTGACTTCACAATAGCTCTTGATTCAGCCGCCTCCGGCAATCTGGTAATAGATTTTACCGTCAGCGGAAATGCTACATCTGGAAGTGACTATACAAGTATTGGAACTGTTGCAACAGTCAAAAATGGCTTCGACAATGTTGTTGTAACTGTCACTCCCTTGTATGATAGACTTATTGACGAATCAGAAACTGTAATCGTAACTCTTGATTCTGGTTCAGGTTACACCATGGGAATTCCATACTCGGCAACGGTTACTATAACAAATAATGACCACAGATTTACTATGGGTACAGAGGGTACAACATCGGCTTACACTGTAAATGGATCAACAAATATGACGATTTTAAACAACACTATCTACAATACTGATCAGATAATAAACTTCACTCACTCAACACACGGAGTCAGGCTGGCTTTGAATGCCCCATTATCCACTTCCTTCATAAACCTAACGTCTCTTGTAATTGATGCTAGCTATCTAAAAACTGCCATAAACTTTACTAGTGTTTCAGGTCCTGATTCTGCTAACCATACTATATATTTCCCTCTAACTGGAGCCGGCGGATATATATGTCCGGATGCAAATGCGACTTCTCAGGTTTCATCAGGCTGTTCAAAAGTTGTCACCTTCTCACATCCTGAGGCTTTAAACGGAAGTGCAAAAGGAGGTTTCCAGTTCTATATAGAAGGGTCAAGCTACAAAATAATGAATCTCTCTGGTAGCGGAGGCGGCGGCTGGGAACAGCCCGGTCATACGACGCCCCTGCTCAATATGACGGACAATCCAAACAACACAAGCAGTGCAAATCTCACAGCCTGGAACCAGTCCACAAACCAGAATAACAGCGTTGCCGTTTACAACAATTATGACTGGATTGTCAACAACACCTCAATCGCTGTGGTAAACATGGCATTCGATGTTAACAACTCGACGGGCGTTAACAACTACGGGAATGGAAGCTCTGGTGTTGTCAGCGGACCGACTCATATGTCAAACGCAAGTTGCAAGAGAGGCGGCTGCTACAAGTTCGACGGTGTCAATGATTTCATCAACATTTCTGACAGCAACTCATTAGATATAACTCAGAATATCTCAATTAGCTTCTGGCTCAATATCACAGCCCTTCCTACAGCCTATTCAACAATAATTTTGGGCAAGGCGAACACCTCAACTCACTGGGCCGGTCCTTACTGGTTTGAGCTCTACGGAAACAACAACCCATCAGGAAAGACTCTGTCTTTCTGGATTGCCAACGCATCCGACCAAGGAAGTTCAATAAATCATGCCAACTCTGCAAGTCTTTCCTACCAACATATAGTTGGAACTTATGATGGAAAGACTATGAGGCTCTTCGTGAATGGAACGCAGGTCAGTTCCAAGGCAATATCTGCCACACTAAAAACTAATGCACATCCCTTCTATATCGGAAAGGGCTACGGAGGTACGAGCTACGGGGGCAATTACAGCGATGTAGTTGTTGACGAACTTACAGTTTACGACAGAACTTTGACGGCTCAGCAGATTTCTACAATTTACAATTCCGGAACTCCAAAATACAATGTCACTGTTGCTGAAGAGCTAAAGCGCGGAGAGATTTGGAAGGTCAATGTCACTCCTATTGACAAGTACAGGAGCGGTCCAACTAAAACTTCTGCAACTGTTACAATAATGAACTCTGTCCCTACTCAGATTTCTCCAATCCTCAATGCGACTGACGACCCTCTCAACAGGACTGATGCAAATCTTACAGCATACAACAAGTCAACGAATGATGTGGATAATGATACTGTAATTAATGTCTTCAACTGGGTTGTCAATGAAAGTTCAATAACAGTACTGAATATGCCATTTGAAATAGGAAATGGAACTCTAGGTGTTGCTGTACAGGACTGGTCAGGCGCAGAGAGAGACGGAAGTATAATGGGCGGAGCTCTGACCTGGACTACAGGCGGCCCTGCAAATAACTTCTACAATTTCGGTGGTACAAACGAATATGTCTCAATTCCTTATAGCGCTGACTTTAACTTTGCAGGAGCTTCTCCCTTTACTCTGAACCTTTGGCTGAGGACTTCAACTACTTCAAAACAGGGAATTTTCCAGGTACTTGATGAGGCAATGGAGGCACGGGGCGGCTGTGGTGCTGGTCCTCCTGGTGCAATGTACTTCCTTTACCAAAAGGCAGGACCTCCTTCTTTTGTCGAATTCATAATCTGTGATGGTTCCGGTCAAAAAGACACTATAACAGGTATTCGTGATGTTGCAGATGGAAACTGGCATATGATTACGGTTACGAAGACTGCCGTTGACTTAAATCTGTTTTATGACGGTGCTCCAGATATTCTAGGAATTCCTCATACCCAAATCAACATCCCCGGCAAGAGAGCATCCGATCCTAACTCTAATCAGACAATTGGAAGAGTAAAGGACACGCAAACTCTCGGCGGAACTTTCTATTATGATGGAGATATAGATGATGTTATTGTTTACAACCGAGCTCTGAGTGTGCAACAAATTGGTCTTATATACAACGCCGGCACGGCAAAATATGATGCCCAGAATGCCGCTGAGACAAATGAGGGTGATGTCTGGTATGTAAACGTCACTCCTATCGATTTAATATCCAATGGAACTACCAACAGGTCCAACAATGTAAGCACTGGAGCAGTTGTGACTCTAACACTGTCCAACTGCGATGTCAGTTTCGGAAATATGATTCCGGGGCAGGCGGACAACACCACGGACGGTTCTCCAACGCCTTGTGTTGTTAACAACACAGGAAATGTTGATGTAAATCTATCAGTTGAGAAGAATGCCAGTCTCTTTAGTACAGGGGATGGTTCAGGCTCAGGCTCGACTGTAAACTTCGGAGTTATGATAGCTAACACAAGCGGTTCTACTTCCTGTTGTGTAGGGACAGGTTCCGGCGGTCGCTGTGTCGGAGGAAACTTCAGCGTTATTAACAGCTCAATAAATGAAGTTGTCCGCAACTTGTCATATATTGATGGCAGTGATGCCTGCGAACTTGAATATTCTGTCAAAATTCCAAGTGAGGAGCCTCCTGGGTTGAAGAACGCTACGGTTTTTGTTACTGGAGCAAAATCTGGTTAAGTTTATATACCTCTTAGACGTATTCCGAATTATGAAAGAAACTATGTCTGTAAGGTCTTTTTCCGTGTTACTCATTGCTGTTGTGTTTATCTCTGTTATTGGAACTACATTAGTTCTTCAGAGTCTTGGATTTTTATCTCTTCCGACCTCTGTAGATGCAGGCTCTGCTACAGTTTCAGTTACTGTAGTTTCTCCGGATTCTGTAGTCGGCATAGAAACCACTGGTGAGGTGAAAGTCGACATAATTTCAGAAGAATCAACGTGATTGCAATAAAGTATATATAGCATATTTTTCACGTTAGAGTAGTAAAAAAATGGCAAAACAAATAGAATCAGGAACAGCGGCATTTGTGCTTACTCTTGTAGCTATTGTCTCAGTTCTTGGAACTACTGCAATACTTACTTCTGGTGGTCCTGTGCCCTTTATTACAGGTTTTGCAACATCTGGAGCCAACAATACAACTGCAACAGCCTCTGTTAATGTCTCTGAGTATGTTATAATGTCTCTCAATTCTTCTGTTCTAAAATTCGGAGAGGATGCTCCACTTACTCCTGGAGCCTCGGACGATACAACTGACGGAAATCCTGACCCACTTATCCTTACTAATGATGGTAATGTTGAAATGAACGTTTCAGTCCAGAAAAACGACGATTTGTTCACAACAGATGTTGCGGGAAGCCTCCAGATAAAAGCTCTTAATGACACTGCAGGAGACAACGCCGGCTGTGGTACAGGAGGAGGTACTGGAAGGATGGTGGACTCCTTCGCAGACATTAATGACAGTCCAAATCCAGACCAGATTATCAAAAACCTTGGATATGTTGCTGCAAACGATACCTGCGCAATACACCTAAAAGTTACAGTTCCATCTGATGAGCCTGCAGGAAATTACACTTCAGTTCTTACATTCACTGGAGTAAAAAGAGGCTATCTACTCCTAAAGTAGTGGTGGCTTTGTTTGCTGCACTTGGTTTCCTGTCATACTGGTTTCACCATGCAAGGAAAAATAAAGACAAACATAGCAATTCTGGCAATTATTCCGACTGTACTAATAGTGATTATATTGATCCTTTCCTCAATGGGTTCATTCAACATATCATTGTCAGGTTTCACAACAGCCGGAGCTAACAACACGACTCTAATGGCATCTGTAAATGTTTCAGAAACTATTACCTTGTCTCTTTCAGCTGCGACTATAAACTTCGGCTCCCTTGTCCAAGGTACAGCAAACAATACAACAAACGACGCTCCAAATCCATTTATTCTCGTCAATGGAGGGAATATTGGTATAGATTTGACAATTAAAATGAATCAGAGTCCCTTCAACGGAACAGGAAGTGGAAATAATACGAACACTTTCAGATTCAAAGCCGGAAACTGCTCTACAGCAGTCTGCGGCACCGGTAATACTAGTGTATTCAATTGGGGTTCTTCCCAGACAAGTTTCCAGAATTTCACCACTGTGGCTCAGAACCTTATTAAAAATCTGAGCTATACAAGTGGAAATGATATTGCTGAAGCGGAGCTACTTCTTAGTGTTCCCAGCGATGAATCAACTGGCACAAAGTCAGTTGCAATAACTTTCACAGCCTCCAAAACCGAATAGAGGTGACTTTTATATATTAGTGCGAAATATTGTCTATGATGAGATTGGGTAAGCTTCTGACGATTGGTTTAGTATTCTTTTTTCTATTAGTGTCCAACGTACAAGCAATAGGAATAACTCCTGCCCGTGTTACTGTTGATTTTGAGCCCGGTATGGAGGGCGTTAAAAACTTCTGCGTAATCAACAATCAGAAAAAGAGTATGGGTGTTGACCTTTTCGTGAACGGCGGATTGGCAGAATATATTGAGCTCAGTGCTACGAGGGCTACAATAAACCCGGCAGAGTATTCAAAATGCTTTAGTTACATTTATTCTCTTCCTGACAGGATGGAACCCGGAACGCACGAAGCACGAATAGGTGTTACTGAAATTCCCCCCGAAAATATATTCGAGGGTACAGGAATCAGCACAAGGGCAAGCGTTCTCAGCCAGTTCAGGGTCTTTGTTCCTCCTGAAGGAAGTCACATACAAATCGAGAGGATTCTCACAAGCCAGGCTGATGTTGGTCATCAGGTAAGTATCAAACTTCTTGTCAGGAGCATAGGAACGGAAGACACAGAATTTTATGGTGATGTTAAAATTTCTGATTCTAATAATGTCAATCTTGGAACTCTCTCTGTTCCAAAAACTCTTGTTACAGCAGGAGCCGTCAAGATAGTTGAGCTAAACTGGGGTGGTTCTACAATTCCTGGTCGATATTCAATTCTCGCCAGTCTGACTTACGACGAAGGTGTTGAAACAACTGAAACTGCTGAAATAAAAATTGGTGGAGAGCACGTGGATATAATTGCAGAAGATTCTATGCAGGTTGCCCTTGACGATATCTCTAATTTTATCCTGACAGTCGAGAACTTCTGGAGCGAAGAGATAGAAGATGTCTCAGGTCGAATAGTGATACAGGACAGCGCAGGAAAAACTGTTGAACAACTGAGTATAGAATCTTTTGACCTCAAGGCTCTCGGAACTAAGAACATGAACCTGTTCTGGGACTCAAGAGACGCTGCTGAAGGTGAATATCTTGTCACAATTGTTCTTGATTATCTCGACGGTAAGGTTTCAACAAAGAAGATAACACTATCTATCGGAGCCGTCTCAGCAGTAGCAGAATCAAGTTCAGTTGATGCACCAAGTCAGGAATTAGTTGCAACACTTTCACTTCTGCTCATTGTTCTAGTTATCCTAACTATTATCTACGTAGCAATAAGGAAGAAGTAAATGCCCCCCAAATCAAAAAAGATTCCGAAAATTGCAGTTATTGCAGTATTCCTTGCGGTTCTTGCAACTCTAATTGCTCTTTCAGGTCCTTCTTACGAATATGAGCTCCAAGAGCTTGATATGCATCTTACAGTTGGCAAGAGTCTGGGCTTTAATGTAGATTCAGATGCAGTGTATTTTGGAACCACTTTTCCTGGGGGAAGCTCAACTCGTGAAATTATAATCTTCAATAATCAAACAAGAGATGCCTATGTAACTGTTGGTGCAAAGGGTGACCTTTCAAACTGGGTGTCAGTCTCTAAAAACAATTTTACGATTCCTGGAAAGTCAGGGACTACTCTTAAAGTAACTGCGTCCCCTCCTGGGTCAGCAATCCAGGGGAATTACAGCGCTGTTCTACAAATCTTTCTCAGATATCAAAAAGCTGATAGCAAGGTAAGCGGTCTTGCCGCTGGGGCGGTCAATTTCTCTGTAACAGCGGTTGGCGACGTCACAGCTCCTGTTATAACTGCAGTAACTATAACTTCAGACCTTTCTGACGGAGATACAGCAACAATAAGGGCAAATGTTACTGATGACATTGCGGTCGACACAGTTTTCGCAACAGTTGATGTAAGCAGTTCTCTGACAAATTACACAATGTCACAGGAAGGTTCGACTGATTTCTATAGTACAACATTTACTGCGGCAGAGGGAACCCATTCTTACATCGTGACTGCCAACGATACATCTGGAAACTCGACAAATACTAGCTATACAAGCTTTACAGTGTCTGCTCCACCGGCTACTGCAGTTGGCGACGTAAGTGGGGGTGGAGGCGGTGGCGGAGGTGGAGTCGGCGGAACTATGGCAGAATCTTTTAGAGTACATATCAAAGCTCCAGAAATCGTTTCTGCCTACAGTGACGAAGAAAAAACCATAACTGTTATAGTGTCAAACCTCGGAAATGGAGTTCTTACAGACCTCTCTCTTTCTGCAAGCGGAAGAATTTCTCCTTATACAATTACTCCTCCCACAATCAAGGCTCTGTCTCCCGGAATGCGTGCTACCTTCCTTCTCAAACTTACTGCTCCTGATATTGTCGACGACAATGAGTTCAATATAACAATCAGTGCTTCTTCAAAACAGGCAAGCACTTCTTCCAGTTTCCTTCTCAAAGTAATTGGTATACAAAAACCTGCTCTTGAAATACGACTTCAGCAGAGTTTCGATGAAATAGAAAAACTTCTGGATGAAATCTGGTCTGAGGCAGAATGGCTCGCTCTTCGGGGAGCAGAGGTCTCAAAAGTATTTACACTTCTAGATAGTGCCAAGTCCTCCCTTGAAGAGGCGAAGGCGGCAATTGGACCGCTCGGTTATACTGCGGCGCAGGAAAAGCGGGATGAAGCCAGAGCCTTCCTGGAGGATGCCGTCATAGCTCTTGGTGAGGCACAACCTTCAATCAAATTTACTCTGACAAATACGGCTATACTCTTTATTGCTCTCGCAGTTCTTATTGTAAGTGCTCTAACCATCTATACTATACGGAATGCAGGAAAGACACGTTCTACATATAAAACAATTAAGTCCCGCGAAAGAGCTCAGAAAGGAAGGATGGACAAACGTAAACAGATCCGTCTAAAGAAGCAGGCAGCCCTGATAAAAGAGGCGTATAAAGAAGGCCACATTAGCAAGAAGACCTATGAAAAATCCAGGCGGAAGCTTAAGCGTAGCAAGAAATAAAGATTTATAAAGAAGTAGCTCTTACGGAATTAATATGGCTGGAGACGCAAAGAAATCTGGAACAAAGGAAAAAGTCCTTGAGACTGAGGATCACGTTCTTGACGCCCTAAAGGATTTACAGGCACAACTTGAGCAACTTTCCGAAGAAAAGAGGAAGCTCGAGAATACGGTTGCCAGTGTCGAGGGTAAGATAGAATCAACAACTCAAAAAGAGGACGACACAAGGCGTCAGCTTGCTGAGCTTGTAAAGCACGAAGATGCCCTCAGAAGGACTGAGAGAGCTCTCCACAAGAAGCTGGAGACACTTAAATCCGAGAGTTCAAGGGTTCTGGAAATAAAATCAAGGCTTCAGGAAGTTTAATTTATTTAGCTTTGAAATGAAGGCAGGCTGTTTATATTATTGCTTATAGTTAGACCTATTGTTCTTGCTATTCTGTCAGAATACGAACCTATAAGCGACTCTAAAAGGCTACCTTCCTGCCCAATCTCAACAAGTGCCAGGTCTTCTTCTCCAGCAAGCTCCTCAGCCAAACTTATTGCGGATTCTCTACTTCCTACAGAATCAACAAGCCCGAGCTCCAGAGCTTTTTTGCCGATGCAGGGTCTTCCGTCAGATACTTCAGATAAATCTGCACCTTCCCTTCTTTCACGAACGACTCTTACAAATTCTTCATTTATTTGGTCAACCATATTCTGAAATATGGCTTCCTCACTTTCTGTCATTTCTCTATAAGGGTTTCCAATATCCTTATGCTCTCCAGATTTTATTGTAGTCTGGCTCACATTATAATCTTCAAGCAGTTTCGAAAAGTCTGAAATCTGTATGTAGGCACCTATGCTGCAGGTCATTGAAAGGGGATGTGATACAATTCTGTCTGCTGAAGTAGCTACCCAGTAAGCTCCTGAGGCTCCGACCTCAGCTATCCAGGCGACTACAGGTTTTTCACTTTGCAGTATTATAGCTGCAATCTCTGCACTTGCCACAGGTGAGCCTCCTGGTGAGTTTATTTCAACTACAATTGCCTTCACATTGGAATTGTCTTCTGCCTCCTCGAAAAGTCTTGAGAATTCAGATACTGTCATTGCCTCATCCATAAATCCACTAGAACTCCTTATAACTCCCTCAAGCCTGACAACTGCAACTGAGTCTTCAAAATAGACTCCGTCTGACCATCCTCCAAACATAAAAATAATTGCAATAATTATGAGTGAGATTATTAGTGTTTTAGTCCTTTTTCCTACGTTCTTCGCCATAATTTCCTTAAGTTCTTGGTCTTTAAATATCTGCCCGCCTAAAAAAACTTAAATAAGCTTCCTGTCATGATTTGAGTATGAAAATTCTGATAACAGGTGGGGCTGGCTTCATTGGATGTAATTCCGCGGATTATTTTCTGGGGAAGGATCACGAAGTAAGTGTTCTCGACAATCTGTCTCGTGCAGGAACAGACAAGAACCTTGAGTGGCTACAAAAACGTCATCCTAATGTCATATTTGTCAAGGCCGATGTCAGAACTGACCAGTCTGTTCTTAATGAGGAAGTTTCCAAAGCTGATGCTGTTATTCATCTTGCGGCACAAGTTGCGGTTACCACCTCTGTTACAAATCCCCGTGAAGATTTTGACATAAATGCTCTCGGGACTTTCAACGTTCTAGAGGCAATCAGAAAATCTGAGAATAAGCCACCTCTTATTTACTCCTCTACAAACAAAGTATACGGAAAAATGGAGGAACTCGAAGTAGTTGAGGGAGAAAATCGTTACAAATACAAAGATATTGAGGGTGTTGATGAAAATCAAAATCTCGATTTCCACTCCCCCTATGGCTGCAGCAAGGGTGCGGCAGACCAATATGTTCTCGACTATGCCAGAATCTATAATTTGAAGACAGTCGTCCTCCGGCAGAGCTGCATTTATGGCACAAGACAGTTTGGAATCGAGGACCAGGGCTGGGTTGCATGGTTTATAATCGCAACAAGTCTCGGAACACCACTTAAAATATACGGAAACGGAAAACAAGTTCGCGATGTTCTATATATAGATGACCTTGTAAGATGCTTTGAAATGGCTTTTGATAATATTAACAAGACTACAGGAAAGGCCTACAACATCGGAGGGGGTCCAAACAACTCCCTTTCACTTCTTGAACTCATTGCTCAACTTGAAAACTTGCACGGTAATGAAATAGAGCACAGTTTCCACGATTGGCGTCCTGGTGATCAACCAGTTTTCATTTGTGACATAAGCAAAGCAAAGAATGATTTTGGTTGGGAGCCCAAGGTCAGTCCTGAAGAGGGCGTGAAGAAACTCTTCAACTGGGTTCAGGAGAATAAGGAACTTTTCCAATAAAATGAAACTTCTAATGGTCCAGCACCATTATTATCCATCCCTAGGTGGCGGGCAGGAGTATGCAAAACTCCTCTCAGAAGGTCTTGTAAAAAAAGGTCACAAGGTCACAGTTTTTACAACAAACAGTCTTACAAATGAAGATATCCTCTCTCTTTCCTTTACTCCTCCCTTCCTTTCTCGCAAGAAGAAAATAAAGCCTCTTAAGTCAAAGGAAACAGTCGGCGGAGTATCTGTCAAGAGGTTTCCTGTAAAAGGAAGATTTTACAGTTTCAACAGTATCCCTGAAATGTTCAGAAGCATGGACGATTTCTCAGATTATGATGTCATTACATCATATGGTTTCAACCTTCTCTCTTCTTTTGAAGCCTGCAGAAAGGCACGAAAACAGGGAAAGCCCTTTATTCTGAATGGTGTTGATGTTCTCGTTCCGAAAAGTCTTCCCCTTCCAGCAAGAGTTCTGAAATGGTTTTATGATTTAAGCTTCGGAAGATATATTGCAAAAAATTCTGACTACATTATCTCCTTTACAGAAGATCAGGTTAAGGACTATGTAAAAAGAGGTGCCGTTGAATCAAAAATAGGGATAATTCCACCTCCCCTCATTCTGAAGGATTATTCATCTAAGATAAGCGAGGCCTTTCTGAAACGCCACGGAATAAAGAAGAAGGATAAAGTTCTACTCTATGCCGGAAGACTCACAGAACACAAGGGTATTCAAGATGTTATTGAGGAACTTCCAGAAATCAGGAAAAAAGTTCCAAACGTAAAGTTCTTCATAGCTGGAGAAGACTATGGCTATAAGAAAAGTCTTCAGAGCCTTATCAGAGAAAAGGGTGTGGAAGATTCTGTCTTTTTTGTCGGTCCATACAGGGCGCGTGAGAAGGAATTAATACAGTTCTTTGCCGCCGCCGATCTTTTTGTTCTTCCTTCAAACATGGAAGGCTTTGGTATTGTTCTAGCTGAAGCAATGGCCTGCGGAACTCCATGCATTGCTTATAATATTCCTGCTGTCAGAGAAGTTATTAGTGATGGGGAAAATGGTTATCTTGCTAAAGACAGAAGAGATTTGAGTAAGCACATAATTTCTCTACTTTCTAGTCCCTCAGAGCTCAAGAGAATGGGTGAAAATGGCAAAAAATCTGTAAAAAGACTGTCTCAATCTACAGTAGTTTCCGATCTTGAAAGCATATACAAAAAGCTATTAAAGAATAAATAAGAGAAATCTTGAAGATGGCAAAACAAAAAATACTGGTAACAGGGGGTTCAGGCTTCATTGGCAGTCACCTCTGTGATTTTCTCATAGAGAAAGGCAATTCTGTAGTCTGCGTTGACAATCTTTTCACCGGAACGAAAAAAAACGTTGAACACCTTATGGATAGTGATTCATTTGAGTTTATAGAGCACGATATAATCGAGCCCATGGAAATAAAAGTTGACCAGATATACAATCTTGCCTGCCCTGCATCTCCTATCCACTATCAGGAAAATCCTGTCAAGACAGTAAAAACAAGCGTTATGGGTATGATAAACATGCTGGATCTCGCACAGTCTTCAAATGTTAGAATCTTACAGGCATCAACTTCTGAAGTTTACGGGGACCCGGAAGTTCATCCTCAGCCGGAGACTTACAATGGAAATGTCAACCCTCTTGGTCCACGAGCTTGCTATGATGAGGGAAAACGTGTCGCTGAAACTTTAATGATGGATTATCATCGTGAGAATCAGGTTGATGTCAGAATTGCAAGAATTTTCAACACATACGGACCAAGAATGGCACAGGATGACGGAAGGGTTGTTTCTAATTTTATAACTCAGGCACTCACTGGAAAAGATTTGACAATCTACGGTGACGGAAAACAGACAAGAAGTTTCTGCTATGTCAGCGATATGGTTATAGGGCTCTATGAAATGATGAACCAGAATAATATAGGTCCGATAAACCTGGGAAATCCACATGAAATAACTGTTGGAGACCTTGCAACTGAGATAATTGAGCTCTCAGATTCCATCTCTCAGGTAATTTTTAAAAAGCTTCCAGAAGATGATCCAAAGCAGAGGAAGCCGGATATAAGCCTTGCCCGTGAAGTTCTTGGTTGGGACCCCCAGGTTTCTCTCAAGGAAGGTATGTCTCTCACAGTAAAATATTTCAAAGAAGTTCTTGGTAAGTGATGAAGAGAAAAAAGACCATACTGTTCGGAATAACAAACAACTTTTTCAAGGAGCCACTGTCTCTTATTTCAAATGAGCTTATTTCACGCGGTTATAATGTGATTATTCTGACAAGTTCAAGAAAGGTAAACAATTATTTCCTTCTCAAGAGCCCTGATGTACGTTCTATATATCTTCCAAAAGCTGGACGCTCACTCGGACTAAAATATTCCGATACTGCTCTCGACAAACTTTTCAAAAAATACAATTTCAACCAGGAGCAGTTTTTCTTCCGAGAAACAAAAATATTGGGGAGAAAGAAAAAATGCCTCAGACATTACAGTTTTCCGATATTATCTTATTTGGATAAATTCTTTGAAGAGGAAAAAATCGATTACTTCGTTAACTGTGGGGAAGGTCTTTCCAATATAATGATGTGGCGTGTTTCAAAAAAGACAGACGCAGAATACTTTCACACAACGTGGGTTGGCTATATCGACAATATGCATTACTGGGATTCTGACCTTAACAGAATAAGCTGGATAAAACCTGAGTTTCTCAAAAAGAAAATGACGAAAGCTGACTTAAAGATCGCGGAAGATTTCCTCTCAGGCAGTAAAAAAGCGAAGAAGGTTCAGGGCTTCGAGCCGAGAAAAGTTTTCACTTACTATTTTTTCAAGAAATATCTAATGTATCTATATAATTACATTTCAACGGGTCCTGCTCGTATGGAGACTTACTCGCCACCGACTCTTGCAAATCTCTGGGTATCAAGGTTTTTCAAGCGCCTTTACTACCGCTCATATTACAAGGACTTCGATAAAACTGAGAAATATTTTTACTTCCCTCTGCACCTTTACTACGATGCGATAATTGCTCTGACGAACCAGAAGTTCTACAGACAGGACGATGCAATAAAAATGGTCGCCGAAAATATTCCGAAAGACCATATAATTATTACAAAGGAGCATCCGGTACTTGACGGAACTATGCCCTTTGATATGATGAGTGTTATCTCGAAACTGGACAATGTGAAAATTGTAAATCCACATACCAATTCTCACGAATTGATAAAAAACTCATCTGGTGTAATTACAATTGCCTCTTCAGTCGGTTGGGAAGCAATGCAGTACGGAAAACCGGTTATAACTCTTGCTGACACCTTCTTTGACTATAAGAATCTCACAAGGAAGGCGAATAGTGAGGCAGAGCTAAAAAAACTTGCTAAACAGGCAGCGGATGGAAAATTAAAGTTCAATAAAAACGACCTTCTGCAATATACTTACTCTTTCGTTAAATCACATCAGCCAAATGATTATTTTGCTGAGGATAGTCTGTCCTTTGACCGTAGTGCGAAAAACATCCGGGGCCTTGCCGACGCGATAGAGGCTGAAATAAAATACAGGGAAGGCAATTAGCAGTTTTTCGGACTGTGCTATTCCCTTGCCTAGGATAAGTTATTTAACTTCCCAATATCATCTAAAATTACAAAAGGGGCTATGGTGTAATCCGGGAGCACGGTTGGCTCCAAACCAACTGGTCGGGGTTCAAATCCCTGTGGCCCCACTCATTTCTTCTCTTGAGCGTTAGCAATAACAATCATCAAGATTTCACTTACTACTTTCTAAACATATTTAAGCTCAGGAATTTAATCCAGATTATGACCAGAATCATGGCAATCGCCGCCGGTAAGGGCGGGGTTGGTAAAACAACAACTACTGTGAATCTCGGCTCTGCGCTTGCCAAACTGGGCAAGAATGTTATAATTGTCGATACTAATCTTACCACGCCTAATGTTGGTCTTCATCTCGGCATGCACGGCAAGATGACCACGCTCAATGATGTTCTGGAGGGCAATGCAAACATAATTGATGCTATTCACATTCATGAATCTGGAATGCGCGTAATCCCTGCAGGGCTTCACATGCGCTATCTTAAAACGACTAATCCTAACCGGCTCTGGGACACAGTTCTCGACCTCTTTGGAAGCGCCGATTTCGTTCTCCTTGACACACCCGCCGGCTTGGAGGAAGGAGCAAAAGCTGTTCTGAACGCAGGCGAGGAAGTTCTTATCGTTACAAATCCGGAAATCCCTGCGCTTACGGATGCTCTCAAAACCGTTAGGATGGCCTACGAGTCTGGGGCATATGTCGTCGGTGCCGTGATAAACAAACATCGCAAGGATCCTAAAGCTCTGAGGAAGGAAGAAATAGAGGCTATGCTTGATTTACCTGTTATCGGAATAATTCCACACGACGACGAAGTCAGAAAAAGCATACAGGCAAAGAATCCTGTTGTTTTAAGAAAACCAAAATCTCCAGGTGCTATGTCTTACAAAAGACTGGCATCAGAACTGGCTGGTGTTGAATATACAGTTCCTGCAGAAGGTCTTCCGGTTGTAAACGCTCTGAAAAAAATGTTCGGGGTATGAACTAGGTTATTTTTACTCCAATCCTTCAACTTTAATCTCAAAAAGCGTAACTCCGACACCTATTCCGAAATTATCAAGCACTTCAGGGTGAACCTCGCCAAATGCGCCGATTGCTTTGCCATTGGCGACGACTTCTGCGGCTCTTCCTTCTATAAACAACGGGTCCTTGCTCTCCTTGAGCGCGAATGGAGTCCCCGTCGAACGCATAAAGGCCTCAAAAAGCGACTTTATTTCTGAAAATCCTGCTCCTGTGTGAGACAGAGCTGCAGCAATCCGGGTTTCATTAACTGCTCCCGTTTCTGAGCTCTTGTCGAGCTTAGCAACGGCGCCGGCTTCAAAGATTCTGTGAGGCATTTCCGAGCTC
>CEPX01015086.1_pt1 | contig 56918 bp, 69 predicted proteins | sample 361361 | NCBI WGS metagenome assembly CEPX01 (sample SAMEA2619974, study PRJEB7988) | marine metagenome | biome: marine biome (ENVO:00000447); feature: mesopelagic zone (ENVO:00000213) & marine oxygen minimum zone (ENVO:01000065); material: "saline water (ENVO:00002010), including plankton...
TGGATTTCCAATTATTGATTATAAAGTAACTATAGTTGATGGTTTGCATCACGATGTAGATTCAAGTGTCTTGGCTTTTGAAATAGCATCAAGACATTGCTTTAAAGAGGCATGCATAAGGGCTTCCTTGAAACTTCTTGAACCGATTATGAGAGTAGAGATTGTTACACCAGAAGATTATATGGGAGATGTCATTGGCGATTTAAATAGCCGAAGGGGACATGTTGAGGGCACTGAATCTCGAGGCAATGTAACAGTGATAACAGCAATGGTACCTCTTGCAAATATGTTTGGTTATGTAAATAGTTTAAGATCAATGTCACAAGGAAGAGCTCAATATTCAATGTTTTTTGATCATTATGAAAAAGTACCTCAAAATGTTCAGGAAGAAGTAACTAAAAGGATGGCTTAAAAGATGGAAAAACAAAATATTAGAATTAAACTTAGAGCATATGACAACAAAATTTTAGATCAGTCGACATTTGATATAATAAATACTGTAAAAAGAACAGGTGCCAACATTAAAGGTCCTATTCCACTACCAACAAAAATAGAAAGATATACGGTCCTAAGGTCCCCGCATATTGATAAAAAAAGTAGAGAACAATTTGAAACAAGAACACATAAAAGATTGATTGATATTGAAGAGCCAACACCTCAAACTATTGAAGCATTAATGAAGTTGGATTTAGCTTCAGGAGTGGATGTTGAAATAAAAATATAAGGAAACAAATGAAAAATATTGGTTTAATTGGAACAAAAATTGGAATGAGCAGAGAATTTCTTCCTATAGGAATATCTATTCCAGTAACTGTTATAAAAATAGAAAAGGGAAGAGTGATAGACTTAATTGCAAAAGATAAAAGAGGGTATGATGCTATTAAGGTGGGGTTTGGTAAAATTAAAACATCTAAATTGACTAAGTCTATGAAAGGTTTTTATAGTAAAAAATCTACAGAACCCAAAAAATATTTAAAAGAATACAGAGTAGGAAATATATCAAATTTTAAAGAAGGAAATGAAATTGGATTAGAAATTTTTAAAGATGTTAGATTCGTTGACGTTACATCAAAAAGTATCGGCAAAGGGTTTGCCGGAGTTATGAAAAGATACAATTTTTCAGGTTTAAGAGCATCGCATGGGGTATCAGTATCACATCGATCTGGCGGTTCAACTGGACAACGTCAGGATCCAGGAAAAGTATTTAAAGGAAAAAAAATGCCTGGACACATGGGAGATAAAATAAGAACAACGTTGAATCTAGAGGTAATTAAATCAGATTTGAACAATGATTTAATATACCTAAAAGGTTCTATTCCAGGATCAAAGAACACATTGGTATTCTTAAGAAATTCAGTAAAGAAAATAAATAAAAAAACAATTTTAGAAAAAAATAAAATATTTGAGAAAGAAGATGAAAAGCAAAAAAAAGTGAGCGTTACGAAAGAAACAACATCTACAAAAGTTGAACAAAAAAAAGAAGAGATAGCTAAGAAAATAGAAAAAAAAGATATAAAAAGTGAATAAATAATGAAAATTGATAGCATTAGTATAAAAGGCAAAGTAACAGCATTTGAAATCTCTGAAAAAATATTTTTTTCTGACATAAACAACAAATTGATCGGACAAGTTCTTTATTCTCAAATTGCAAATTCAAAACCGAGACTTGCAAAAACAAAACAAAGAAATCAAATAATAGGTTCTACAGCCAAAATTTATGCTCAGAAAGGCACTGGAAACGCAAGACATGCAAGTAGAAAAGCACCGATATTTGTTGGCGGCGGAGTAGCACATGGTCCTAAAGGAAAAGTTTATAAAGAAAGAAAGATAAATAAGGAGGAAAAGAAAAATAGTTTAATTAGTGTAATATCTCAAAAAACTAAAGATAAAAATCTAATAATATTTGAAGATATTAAAGACAAAATTAGTAAAACAAAAGAGTTTTTTAAATTTTTAAAAACAAATAGAATTAACAATGTTTTGATTGTTGTAGATTCAAAAACAAAAAAAAATATTGAGTTATCAGCAAGAAATATTCCCAATATAAAATTAATTGATGCTTCTTATTTAACTACATACGTTATTTTAAAATATAAACAAATTATGTTTACCGAATCTTCAACCAAAGAATTAGAAAAAAGTCTTTTAGATCATGAATAAAATAAATTTATATGACAGCATATTAAGCCCAGTGGTAACTGAAAAATCAACTAACTTATCTGAAATGAATAAAATAGTATTTAAGGTAAATAGCATGGCTGATAAAAAATCCATTAAAAAAAGTATTGAAAAAATTTTTAAAGTAAACGTTATTAAAATAAATATAATTAATAAACAAAGAAGAATTAAAATAGTAAGAGGTAAAAAAACTAAAGTTCGGGGATACAAGAAAGCAATTATTACATTAAAAAAAGGTCAAAATATAGATTTAACCACAGGCATATGAAATGACATTAAAAACATTTAAACCCTATACAAAATCAACCCGAGGCACGGTTATTATTGCGAAAAAAGAACTTTGGAAAGGCAAGCCGATCAAATCACTTACATTTGGAAAAAAATCTGTTTCCGGAAGAAATAATTTGGGACGAATTACCTCTAGAAGAAGAGGATCTGGACATAAACAAAAATTTCGTAAAGTAGATTTTTTTAGAAATAAACATGATATTGAAGCAGTAGTTGAAAGAATTGAATATGACCCAAATAGAACTTCACATATTATGTTAGTTAAGTATGAAGATGGAGAAAGGGCATATATGCTACTACCTCAAGGAATTAAGATTGGATACAAGATTGTTTCGGGAAATAACAAAGAGATAAAAATAGGAAATTGTATGCCTTTAAGTGATATTCCTGATGGAACAGCAATACACAACGTTGAAATGAAACCTGGTGGAGGTGCTAAAATTGCAAGATCAGCAGGTTCATCCGTTAAAATTACTGGTAGAGATGGAGTATATTCAATAATAAAACTAGCATCTGGTGAAATTAGAAAAATAATTAGTAGAGCAAAAGCTACCATTGGCGTTTTATCTAACCCTGATCAAAAAAATATAAAAATCGGTAAAGCTGGAAGAAGCAGGTGGTTAGGTATCAGACCAAGTGTAAGGGGAGTAGTAATGAATCCTGTAGATCATCCTCATGGTGGAGGTGAGGGAAAATCTTCAGGAGGCAGAAATCCTGTTTCACCATGGGGACAATCTGCAAAAGGTTTAAAAACAAGAAACAATAAGAGAACAAACAAATATATTATTATGAGAAGGAAAAAGAGAGTTTAATTTATGGCTAGATCAGTATGGAAAGGACCATTTGTAGATTCAAGTTTAATTAAAAAAATTGAAAAACAGAAGAATACAACAAAAAATATAAAACCAATCAAAACTTGGTCTAGAAAGTCCACAATAATTCCTGAATTTGTAGGATTAACCTTTTTGATACATAATGGAAAAAAATTTATATCAATTTCCATTTCTGAAGATATGGTTGGACATAAACTTGGTGAGTTTTCACCAACCAGGCAATTTTCTGGTCATACTCCAGCAGACAAAAAAGCTAAACAAGTAGCAGAACAAGGGTCCGTAGCTAAGAAAAATTTAGATGAAAAAAAATAAGCAAGTAACAAATAAAGAAAATTTAGTTAGATCGGTTAACAAAAATGTTAGGAGTAGCACAAGGAAGATAGGATTGATTTTGAGGGGTATAGTTGGTAAAAAAATTGACCATGCTTTAAGAGATTTAACTTTTGCCAACCAAAGGATATGTAAAGAAATAAAAAAAACTATACACTCGGCCGTAGCCAATGCAGAAAATAATTTTCAATATGATATTGATAAATTATTTGTAAAAGAAGCATATTGTGGCAAATCAATCGTAATGAAAAGATTTAGACCTAGGGCAAAAGGAAAAGCAAGCCCTATAAAAAAACCTTATAGTAATGTGACGATAGTATTATCAGACAAACTTAGAAAACTGGAGGATCATGGGACAAAAGGTTAATCCTATCGGTTTTAGATTAGGTGTCAACAGGGGATGGGACTCTGTTTGGTTTGCAAAAAAAAAAGAATTTGGAAATAATCTAATTGAAGACTTCAAAATTAGAGAATATATAAAAAAAAATGTAGTAAACTCAGGAATATCTAAAGTTATGATCGAAAGATCAGCAAAAAAATGTTTTGTAACTATTTATACCTCTAGACCAGGTTTTGTTATTGGGAAGAAAGGAAGTGATATAGAAAAAATTAAAAAAAAATTGTCAAAATTATCCAGTCACGAGATTACCTTAAACATTAAAGAAGTTAAAAAACCTGAACTAAATAGTTATTTGGTTGCTGAAAATATAGCCCAACAGTTAGTAAAAAGAATTTCCTACAGAAGAGCTATGAAAAGAGCAATACAGTCCGCACTGAGACTTGGTGCTAAAGGAATAAAGGTTTGTGTAGGCGGGAGATTAGCTGGCAATGAAATTGCTCGATCCGAATGGTTAAGTGAGGGAAGTATTCCTTTGCATACTTTAAGAGCGGATGTTGATTATGCTGAATCGGAAGCTTTAACTACTTATGGAATGATAGGAGTCAAGGTTTGGATATATAAAGGAAAAATATTTAGAAAGGAATTCAGTCAAGAGACTAATAAAATTTAACTATGATGCAACCGGCAAGAACGAAATATAGAAAAGCGCATAAGGGGCGAATACATGGAAAGGCCTCCAGGTGTAACAAACTTAATTTTGGTGAATATGGAATAAAAGCCCTACAACCAGATAGAATTATTTCAAATCAAATTGAAGCAGCGAGAGTAGCATTAACAAGATATATGAAAAGAACGGGAAAAGTATGGACAAGAATATTTTCTAATATTCCTGTGTCAAAAAAACCTACGGAAGTGCGCATGGGTAAAGGAAAAGGAACTCCGGAATTTTGGGTTTGCAGAGTAAAGCCTGGTAGAATTTTATTTGAAGTTGATGGAGTAACAGAATCGGTTGCAAAAGTGGCTTTATATAAAGCATCAGCAAAACTTCCAATTAAAACAAAATTTATAAAAAGATAATTTATGAAACTTAAAGAAATAAATAAACTTACAAAAGATCAATTGCACAAAAATCTTGAAAAATTTAAAAAAGATTTGTTTAACTTAAGGTTTAGAAAAATTAATGGACAGTTAACAAATCCATCAAAATTTAGAGAGACAAAAAAAACAATAGCAAGAATTAGTACATTAATTAATAAAAAATAATATGCCAAAGAAAATATTAAAAGGAAAAGTGATTAGTGATAAAAATAAAAAAACTATAGTTGTGCTGGTAGAGAGAAAATTTCAACATCCTTTTTTAAAAAAAATTGTTACAAATAAAAAAAAATATCATGTCCACGATGAAAAAAATAAATTTAAAATTGGTGACACTGTACATATTGAAGAGTCAAAACCCTATTCTAAAAATAAAAAATTCAAAGTATTAGAGGAAAGTAAATGATTCAAGTTCAAACAGAATTATTTGTGGCTGATAATACAGGAGCAAAAAGAATTGAATGCATCAAGGTTTTAGGTGGTTCAAAGCGAAGATATGCTTCAATTGGGGACACAATTGTAGTTAGTATCAAGGAAGCTATTCCAAGGGGAAAAGTAAAGAAAGGCTCAGTATACAAAGCTGTAATAGTAAGAACCAAACAAGGTATTTTTAGAAACGACGGTTCAAAAGTAAAATTTGACAATAATGCAGCAGTGCTAACCGATGAAAAGGGCGAACCATTAGGAACACGAATTTTTGGCCCAGTAACGAGAGAACTGAGATCAAAAGGACAAATGAAAATAATTTCATTAGCACCAGAGGTTTTGTAATTTATGAGTTTAAAAAAGGGAAATTTAGTAAAAGTGATAATAGGTAAGGATAAAAATAAGTCAGGAGAAATTATTGAAGTAATAAATAGATTAAATAAAGCAAAGGTTAAAGGGCTAAATATTGTTAAAAAACATTTAAAAACAACAAAAGAAAAAAAGGGAGGAATTATTTCTAAAGAAAATTTTATTCATTTATCAAATTTAAAGAGAATAGAGAATAAAAAAGACAAAACCGAAAAAAAAAGGAATTAATAAAAAATGAATCCAAGATTAAAAGAGTTATATTATTCTAAAATACAAACTGATTTAGCAAAAAAGCTTTCCTTAAAGAATAAATTAATGAGCCCAAAATTGAAAAAAGTTGTTATCAATATGGGATTAGGCACCGATGGAAATGATAAAAAAATTTTGAAATCTTATTCAGATGATATTGCTATGATAACTGGACAAAAACCAGTTGTTACGAAATTTAAAAAATCCATATCAAACTTTAAAACAAGAAAAAACACAGACGCCGGTTTAAAAGTAACTTTAAGAAAAAACAAAATGTACGAATTTGTTGATAGACTCATTAATATTGCCCTTCCAAGAATAAAAGATTTTGGAGGCTTAAGTTCACGAAGTTTTGACAAATTTGGCAATTATACCCTTGGGATTAAAGAGCATGTAGTTTTTCCAGAAGTAAATTTTGATAAAGTTGAAAAAATACGCGGTTTAGATATTACAATTGTGACTCATGGTAGAAATAACGATCATAATTTGGCTTTATTAGAGGAATTTAATTTTCCTTTTAACAAAGAAAATAAAAATTGATTTTAAAAAATATATGGCAAAAAAAAGTTCAGTAAATAGAAATAAAAAAAGAATTGCATTAAATTTGAAATTTGCAAAAAAGAGAAGAAGACTAAAAGAAATAATTATGAACAAGAAAATAAGTTTAGAAGAAAGATTTAAAGCTCAAATGAAATTGTCAAAATTACCAAGAAATTCATCTAAAATTAGAATTAAAAATAGATGTGAAATTACTGGAAGATCACAAGGAGTTTATAGAAAATTAAAAATTTCAAGAATAACTTTGAGACAACTAACTTTAGCGGGAAAAGTCCCTGGAATGATAAAGTCGAGTTGGTAAGAAAGAAAGGAATATATGAGTTTTACAGATCCTATAGGTGACATGATAGCTAGAATTCGGAATGGTCAAATGAGATCATATGTTAAAATTGAAATGCCAGCCTCATCTTTTAAAGGTAAAATTTTAGAAATACTTAAAAGAGAAGGTTTTATTTTAAATTATTCACTGGATCAAACTAATGAAAAAAAAACAAAATTTTCAATTAATTTAAAATATAATTCGGGTTCACCAGTGATAAATAATATTGAAAGAATTTCTAAACCAGGAAGAAGATTTTATTCAAGCGCTCAAAGTATTCCAATAATACAAAATGGTTTAGGTATAGCGATTATTTCCACTTCCAAAGGAATAATGACCGATACAGAAGCAAGAAAAGCTAAAGTTGGTGGTGAAATTATTTGTAAGGTATTTTAATGTCAAAAATTGGTAAAAAAAAAATTTTAATTCCGAAAGAAGTCAATTTGTCAATTAATGGTGGCAGCATTGATGTAAAAGGACCTTTGGGTATTAAAAAAATTAATCTAAATACAAAACTCTTTGATGTAAAGATTAGTAAAAACAACGAATTATCAATTGAACCCAAAAGAAAAAATGATGATATTAAAAAAATGTGGGGTGTGAACCGGAGCCTGTTAAATAATGCTGTTATTGGAGTTAATAAAGGTTTTGTGAAAACTTTAGAAATGACTGGAGTTGGTTACAAAGCTGCTATAAAAGACAACAGTTTGAACTTACAACTTGGCTATAGCCATGGTACAGATTTCGAGATTCCAAAAGATGTAAAAATTAGCGTAGAAAAACAAACAATAATTAATATTAGCGGTTTAGATAAACAGCTGGTTGGTACGGTTGCATCAAAAATAAAATCATTTCGACCTTCCGAGCCATATAAAGGTAAGGGAATTAAAGAAAAAGGAGAGTACATACTACGCAAAGAAGGTAAAAAGAAATAAAAAATGAAGTTAGATAAAATAGTACAAAAAAAAATGAGAATAAGAAATAAATTAAAAAAATCTAATATAAATAGTAGATTAAGATTAACCGTTAATAGATCTTATAAAAATATTTCTGCTCAAATAATAGATGATATAAATAATAAAACTATAGTTAGCGCATCTTCTGTAGAAAAAGATATTAAGAAAATTGTTATAACAAAAAAATCGGATTTGTCATTATTTGTTGGTGAAGCACTTGCAAAAAGAGCAATTATAAAAAATATAACCAAGGTATATTTTGATAGAGGTCACTATAAGTATCATGGAAGAGTTAAATTATTGACAGAAGCTTTAAGAAAAAATGGTTTGGAATTTTAACAAATGCAAATAGATGAATTAAAAGAAAAACTAATTTATATAAATCGTATTACAAAAGTAGTTAAAGGAGGAAGAAGATTTACCTTTTCAGCTCTTGTGGTTGTCGGGGACCAATCTAGTAAGTTGGGGGTTGCTCACGCTAAAGCGAAGCAGGTTACGGATGCAATTAAAAAAGCCACAGATTTAGCTAGAAGAAAATTAATTCATATTCCACTTAAAGAAGGAAGAACGTTACATCATGATGTTTTTGCAAAAGAAGGGTCGGCAAAAGTGCTTTTAAGGTCGGCTCCCAAAGGAACAGGAATTATAGCAAGTGGAGCAATAAGAGCAGTATGTGAGGTTGTGGGAATAAAAGACATTGTGGCTAAATCATTGGGTTCATCAAACTCTCATAACGTAGTTAGAGCTTGCATGAAGGGCTTATTGAATCAACTTTCACCAAAAAATATTTTTAATTTACGTGGTAAAAAAAAATCTGAAATAACTGAGAATAAAATATAAATGTATCTGAATTCACTAAATTACAAAGTTAAGACTAAAAAAATTAGACTGGGAAGAGGTATAGGATCTGGAAAAGGTAAAACATCAGGTCGTGGACACAAAGGTCAGAAAGCTCGTTCAGGGATAGCAATAAAAAGTTTTGAAGGTGGGCAAATGCCTTTATATAGAAGACTTCCTAAGAGAGGGTTTAACAAAATTAAAAAAAATAATATTGCAATAATAAATCTTCAACAATTGCAAGAATTTATTTCTAAAGGAAAATTAAATAATAAAATTCTTATTAACTTAAGTGAACTTAAAAAAAATAAGATTTTGAAAAATAAAATAAATAAAATAAAAATATTGGGCAATGGTGATATCAAAGACAAAATTAACCTCGAGATTGATTTTATTTCGAAATCTGCAAAAGAAAAAATTGAAAAAAAAAGTGGATCAATAAAATTAAGAACAAAATAAATTTTAAGAAAGATATTATCAATGATTAGTACCCCTTCTCAAACTAATGACTTAAAGAATCGTATCTTTTTTACTATTATAATATTATCAATTTATAGATTAGGTACTTTTATACCAATTCCAGGTATAGACCCACTATCGTTACAAGAACTTATGAGCTCTAATCAGAGAGGTTTATTGGGAATGTTCAACGTATTTGCAGGAGGGGCTATTGCCCGTATGGCTCTTTTTGCGCTTGGAATTATGCCATATATTTCTTCTTCTATTATTGTACAATTATTGACAGGAGTTTCCGATTATTTCAAAAATCTTAAAAACCAAGGTGAAATGGGAAGAAAAAAGATTACCCAAATTACCAGATATGGAACAGTTTTATTGGCTACTGTTCAAGGTTATGGATTGTCAGTTGGATTAGAGTCTGCGGAAAATTTAGTAATTAATCCTGGAATGTTTTTTAGAATTAGTACAGTAATAACGATAGTAGCTAGCACTATGTTTTTAATGTGGCTAGGTGAACAAATTACTCAAAGAGGAATTGGTAATGGAATTTCGTTAATTATATTTTCTGGTATTGTAGCGGAAATTCCAAGGGCTCTTGTAACAACTTTTGAACTAGGTAGAACAGGTGCAGTTTCGTCAATAATGATAATTTCTATATTCCTATTATTGATTTGTACAATTATTTTTATTGTTTTTATGGAGAGAGCCTTAAGAAAAATATTGATTAATTATCCAAGGAAACAAATGGGAAGCAAAATGTATGGAGGTGAATCATCCCATTTACCTTTAAAAATTAATTCTGCTGGAGTAATACCTGCAATTTTTGCCTCTGCTTTATTGTTGTTACCAGTTACATTTTCAAATTTTACTTTTTCTCAAAATGAAATATTTTTAAATATATCTGCTCTTTTTTCACAGGGCAAACCTCTCTATATGATTTTATATGGATCTGGAATTATATTTTTTACCTTTTTTTATACTTCGATAGTTTTTAATCCACATGAAACCGCTGACAATTTAAGAAAACATGGTGGCTATATACCGGGAATTAGACCGGGTGAAAGTACAGCTTTATATATAGATAATATCTTAACCAAACTAACAACTATTGGAGCTTTATATTTAGCATTAGTATGTTTAATGCCAGAATTCTTAATAGCTAAATATCCAATTCCTTTTTATTTAGGCGGCACATCGATATTGATTGTTGTAATTGTTGCAATGGATACGGTAACTCAAGTTCAAACGAGACTAATGAGCAGTCAGTATCAAACTTTAATTAAAAAAGCTAAATTTGGGAATTAATGAATCTAATATTATTCGGTCCCCCAGGTGCGGGAAAGGGTTCGCAATCGAATAATATAATTAATAATTTTAATTTGAAGCAAGTGTCAACTGGCGATTTATTAAGAAGTGAAATTAAAACTCAAACAGACCTAGGTAAAAAAATTGAATCGATAATAAACAATGGTGAACTTGTATCAGATGATCTGGTCAACACTTTGATTGGAAAAATTATTTCAGATCCTAAAAATTTCAATAGACTAATCTTTGATGGGTATCCAAGAACTATATCGCAAGCTTATAGTTTAGAAAAATTGTTAAAAGAATTTAACCAGAAAATTTCAATTGTGTTCAACTTAAAAGTTGACAAAGATATTGTTTCAAAAAGAGTAAATGGAAGAATTATTTGCATTAGGTGTTTTAGAATATTTAATGTTTACCTTAACCCACCAAACTCAAAAAATCATAAGTGTGAAAAGAAATATCTAAAAAAAAGAACTGATGATAACTCTAAAACCATTTTAAACAGATATGAAACTTATGTTGTAAAAAGTAAGCCTATACTAGATTATTACAATAAAAAGGGACTTCTTCTTGAGATTGATGGAAACCAAAAAATCGTTGAAATTTATGATAAAATAAAGGGAATTTTGGAAAATATAAGAGATTGACATTATGTTTGCTTTTTATATAAGTTTCTTTGAAAAAATCTAACATCATTAACTTATGGCTCGTATAGCAGGCATCAATATTCCTCAAAATAAAATAGTTCGCATTGGACTAACTTATATTTATGGGATTGGAAATAAAAACTCTCAAAAAATTTGTAAAAACTTAAATATTCCATTTAGCAAAAGAGTAAATCAACTTACTGATGATGAAATTTTAAAAATCAGAGAATATATTGATAAAAATATTGACGTGGAAGGTGAATTAAGAAGAGAAACTTCATTAAATATAAAAAGATTGATTGACTTGGCTACATATAGGGGATCAAGACATAAAAAAAAACTTCCAGTTAGAGGCCAACGTACTCGTTGTAATGCCCGAACCAGAAAAGGTAAAGCAATAGCAATAGCTGGAAAAAAAATAACTCCATTGAAAAAATAATATATGGAAGATAAAAATAAAAAAGATTCAATAAAAATTGGTACAAAAAAGCTTGACACAAAAGACTCCAGTATTACAGAAAAGGTAAAGTCCAGTTTTTCAAAAAAAAAAAGAATTAAAAAACATGTTACAACTGGAATTGCTTATGTAAAGTCAACCTTTAACAATACTATTATTTCAATTGCAGATGTTCATGGCAATGTAGTTGCATGGTCTTCTGCTGGAAAGAAAGGATTTAAGGGATCTAGAAAATCAACCCCATATGCTGCCCAAATTGCGGCAGATGAAGCGGGGACAAAAGCTTTAGAACTTGGAATAAAAATTTTATCTGTTGAAATAAAAGGCCCAGGCTCAGGTAGAGAAACGGCTTTGAGAGCATTGCAAGCCAAGGGTTTTAAAATAACCTCAATTAAAGATGCAACTCCATTACCGCACAATGGATCAAGACCACCAAAAAGAAGGAGAGTATAAATGGAAAAAATACAAAATATAGCAAATGATAAAAATTGGAAAGCATTGATTAAACCATCGAAAGTAGATGTTAAAAATCATGACAGTAAATCGATAGCTACTATTACAGCTGAGCCTTTAGAAAAAGGTTACGGTATGACAATTGGAAATTCTCTTAGAAGAATAATGCTTTCATCTATAAGAGGTTCTGCTGTAACTGCCATACAAATAGACGGAGTGTTGCATGAATTTTCATCAATCAAAGGTGTTAGAGAAGATGTAACTGATATAGTTTTAAATGTTAAATCACTAGCGTTAAAATCTCACTCTGAAGGACCAAAAAAATTAATTTTAGACGCCTCAGGGCCAGGTGTAATAAAAGCAAATAAAATATTGGAGAATCCCGATATTGAAATCTTAAACCCAGATTTCACAATTTGTAATCTTGATGAGGGAACTAAATTTCATATGGAATTAACAGTTAATTCCGGAAAAGGATATGTTCCAGCAAATTTAAATAAAATAAATGATCCACCGCTAGGATTGATCGCAATAGACTCTTTATTTAATCCTGTAAAAAAAGTATCTTTTTCAGTAAGTACAGCTCGTGAAGGCAAAGCCTTAGACTATGATAAATTAACGTTAGAAATTGAAACTAATGGATCTATAGCCGCAGATGATGCATTAGCATATGCAGCAAGAATTTTTCAAGATCAACTATCAATGTTTATTAACTTTGATGAACCAAAAGAGGTTATACCTCAACAAAAACCAGCTGAACCAGAATTTAATAAAAACTTACTCAAAAAAGTTGATGAACTAGAGCTATCAGTTCGATCTATGAATTGTTTAAAAAATGATAACATAATTTATATTGGGGATTTGGTTCAAAAAACAGAAAGCGAAATGTTAAGAACCCCTAATTTTGGAAGAAAATCGCTTAACGAAATAAAAGAAGTATTAGGTAGCATGTCTCTATATTTAGGCATGGAAATTCCTAATTGGCCTCCTGAAAATATTGCTGAATTATCACAAAAATTAGATGAAAACATTTAAATTAAAATGAGACATGCTCTACATCATAAGAAATTAAATAGAACTTCTGAGCATAGAAAAAGTTTAATTAAAAACATGCTAAATTCACTAATAAAATATGAACAAATATCAACTACATTACCTAAAGCAAGGATATTAAAACCGCAAATAGATAAAATTATTACACTGGGTAAGAAGGATAGTTTAGCAAATAAGAGAAACTTATTTTCAAAACTGCAGGATAAGATAAATACTAGAAAAGTTACTAACGTTTTGTCAAAAAGATATCTAAATAGAAAAGGCGGTTATTCAAGAATAATTAAAGCTGGATTCAGATATGGTGATAGAGCACCTGTGGCTATTATTGAATTAGTTGATCGGGATATAAATGCTAAAAAGATAGATATAAAGAAAAAAACTAAAGAAAGCAAGTCAGAAACTGCTCCTGAAAATACCAAAGAAATAAAAAAATAATTTTTTATTATTTAAAATAAAAAATTCAATTAAATTTATTTAAATGGATAAGATTTTTCTTGTTAAAAAAGATTTTGTCAATTCAAGAATTGATAGATGGATTAGAAGAAATATCGGTCAAGTTCCCCAAAGTCTCATAGAAAAAAATTTGAGGAATAAAAATGTTACAATTAACAAAGTAAAAGTAAAAAGTTCATATAAACTTAAAATAGATGATAAAATTTACTTAAACAATTTCAATCCAACCTTTCATTACCACCTAAATAAGAAAAAAAAATATATACCTAGCAAAAGAGATATAAAAGATAGTGAGGCTCTCATAGTAGAGAATAATGATAACTTTTGTGTGATTAATAAACCTTATGGTTTAGCTGTCCAGGGTGGTAGTAAGATTAAAAAAAATTTAGTTGACTTGATTACAGAAAACAAAATTTTTCAAAATTCCAAGCCTTTTATTGTTCACAGAATAGATAAAGAGACATCAGGAATTCTTATTATTGCCAAAAACAGAAAATATGCTCAGTTATTTACTTCATTATTTAGAATTAGAAAAATTCATAAATCTTATTTATCTATTTGTCATGGTAAAATAGAAAAAGTCAAAGATATAATAGCCGATGATTTAATTCGCTATGATAAGGATAAAAAAATATCTGAACATGCTATCACTAATTATAAAGTTTTAGATAAAAATAGCAATTCTACGTTGCTTATTTTAAATCCGATAACCGGCAGAAAACATCAGATTAGAAAACAATTATTTTCTATTGGATATCCTATTATTGGTGATTTAAAATATAATTATCCCGAAAACAAAATAAATAAAAATAATAATCTCATGTTACATGCTTATTCTATAAAATTTATGATCAATGGAATAAAATATAAATATACTGTTAATGTACCAGATTATTTTAAAAAAATGTTACTAAAAAAAAGATTAACTTTATTTAAATACCCTTAAAAAATTATTAATTATTTTTTGATTTATATAATTGTAGTTATTTTTTTTTATTGAACAAAGATTAGTTATTCCTTTACTGTGTATGCCACAGGGAACTATATTTTTATAAACTTCAAGATTGTTAGAAATATTTATGGAAAAGCCATGAAACGCAATCCATCTTTTAACTCTAATTCCTATTGAGGCCACCTTTTTTGCCTTGCCATTAATGTTTACCCAAATACCAATATTTTTTCCGTCAATAAATGATTTGATTCCATATTCTTTTAAAATTTTAATTATACAATTTTCAATGTGTTTTATTAGTTTTCTAATATCTTTCCCTCTTTCATTAAGATTTAATACAAAATAAACGATTTTTTGACCTGGTCCGTGATGAGTGATTTTTCCACCCCTTGACGTTTTTGATACATTAATTGTTTTATTTAATATTTCGTTTTCTTTTGAGTTAGTTCCCGCAGTAAAAATTGGCTTATGTTCTAAAATCCATAATAACTCAGGTTTTTTTCCATTTATTACATCTTCTACTCTTTTTTCTAAAAATTTTAGAGCAACATGATAATCTACGTATTTTATGCTTTTTTTGATTTCGATTTTCATTTTAGAATTGTAATTAACAAATATATAAATTAATAGTTCAGCAGATTATTTAACACGAATGTTATGGCTTTAGTAAAAAAAATAAAGGACAGAAAAGTAAATATAGAATTTAATAAAGAATTTATTAAAGTCATTAACGAAAAAATCAAAAGTCAAGATACAGACTTTTTAGCTAAATCATTAAAAGAATTATTGCCAGCTGATTCTGCAGATATTATAGAAAATTTAAGTTCGGAAAATAGATCTAAATTAATTGAACTTGAAGGATTCAATATAGTTCCTGAAATATTTGTTGAACTTAACGAATCTATTCAGACTGAAATTTTTTTACTTTTATCAGTAGAGTCTATTACCAGTTTATTAAAAAAATTGGAATCTGATAATGCACTTAAGATTTTTGAAAATTTGGATAAATCAAAAAAAGAAACTGTTTTAAATAGATTGCCTCCGAAAGACAGATTTTTGCTAGAAGAAGGCTTGAGTTATCCCCAGGATACAGCTGCAAGAATTATGCAAAGAGAATTTACTGCTATTCCAAGTAATTGGTCGGTCGGACAAACAATAGATTATTTAAGAGAAAATAAAGATTTACCTGATGAGTTTTTGGAAATCTTTATTATTGATAGTGATTTTAAACCAATTGGAACGGTTCCATCATCAAAAGTACTAAGAACGGCAAGAGAAACTAAAATGAACTTAATTATGAGAGAAATGCAACTTTTGATTCCAGTTAATATGGATCAAGAAGAGGTGGGCCACACATTTGAAAATTACAACCTTACTTCTGCTGGAGTCGTAGATAAAAATAATAAATTAGTCGGAATGATTACTAGTGATGATATTTTAACTGTTGTAAAGGAAGAGGCAGAAGAAGACGTTCTTAGGCTTGCTGGAGTGGGAGATGAAGAGATTACGGACAGTATTTTGAGAAAGACAAAGAGAAGATTTAATTGGTTACTATTAAATTTGCTTACAGCTTTGTTAGCGACTTGGGTAATAAGCAAATTTGGAGCTACAATAGAAGAAATGATTGCTTTAGCTTTTTTGATGCCGATAGTTGCCTCAATGGGCGGCAATGCTGGTATGCAAACTTTAGCTGTTACAGTAAGAGCTATTGCTACTAGGGAACTTTCTTCAGAAAATTTTACCAAAATAGTATCAAAAGAATTTGTGATTGGAATTTTAAATGGAATAATATTTGCAATAATTACTGGAATTATAGTTCAGCTATGGTTTAGAGAAATTAATTTAACAATTATAATTGCCTCTTCTATGATACTTAATATGATCGTTGCAGGTCTATTTGGAATTTTGGTTCCAGTCTCGCTTAAGAAATTTGATATTGATCCCGCTATTGCTTCCAGCGTTTTTGTAACAACTATTACAGACGTGATAGGGTTTTTATCTTTTTTGGGTATCGGGGCTTATTTCTTTTACAGTTAAATATTGTCTATTAACCTTGTAGAGCCAATATAGTAGGCGACAAACAATTTGTATTTTTTTTTTTTTTTAAATGGTCTAGTTTGCTTATTAATGTCAATAAGCTCCAGATAATCAATTTTTTTAACACCAAATTGAAATATTTTATTTTTAATCTTTTCTAAAATATTTTTTTTCATAATAAATAATTTTTTGTTTTTATAGAGTAATTTATAAACTCTAGAAGCTATGATAAAATCATTTGATGAAAGCAAAAAATTTCTAGAAGAACAAGCAACACCATTTTTTTCTCTGATAGTTTTGCATCCAACAACTTTTGTCTTAATTTGATTTTTATTTATAAATTCTTCTATAATTTTTAATTGCTGCATATCTTTTTCTCCTAAGAAAATTTTGTTTGGCTTAATTATTTTTATAAATCTATCAATTACATCAACTACTGATTCAAAGTGCCCTGGTCTAAATTTTCCGCATAATTTTTTATTAAAGGAACTAATTTTGATATTTTTATTGTAGCCAAATGGATATATTTGTTTCGTTGTTGGTAAATATAGATAATCAATTTTACATTTTTTAAGTAAAGATATGTCTTTTTTAAAGTTTCTTGGGTATTTTTTGTAGTCTGCAATTTCATTAAATTGGGGCTTGTTGACAAATATAGAAACGATTGTTTTTTTACATAGAGAGATACTTTTTTTTATTATGTATATATGTGCCTTGTGTATAGCACCCATAGTTGGCACAAAACCTAAATCTTTTTCTCCCTTTAATATTCGAATAATTTTTTTTTTGCTTTGAATTATTTTCATTTGTAAATTTTAATTATTATATGTAAAAGATACAAATGATCAAACAGGCAATTGTTCCCTTAGCTGGCTTGGGTACAAGATTATTACCTCTTACGAGCGTGCTACCAAAAGAGCTTTTGCCGATCAATGGGAAACCAGGATTAGAATATATTTTGGAAGAAGGGGTAAACGCTGGTATCAAAGAATTTATTTTCATTATTTCTAGGAAAAAAAAAGAAATTAAAAAATATTTTTATAATGATTCCTTCTATAAGAAAATAATCAAAAAAAAAAATAAGAATAAAAGACTTATGCTGGAATTTGCAAAAATAAGAAAATATAAAAAAAAAATTAAATTTATTTATCAAGATGTGCCTCGTGGCACAGGAGATGCGGTTTTAAAATGTAAAAATTATATTAGGTCTAAGTATTTTTTATTGCTTTTACCAGACGATTTAATAATAAAAAATAACTGCTCTCAATCAATGATCAGATTACACACAAAATATAAATCATCTGTCATTGCATCTAAAAAAGTTAAAAAAAAAGATGTTTCCAGATGGGGTATTTTTGATTTGAAAAAATTTAATAAAAATAGTTTTTTTATTAAAGACGTTATAGAAAAACCCAGTATAAAAAATGCTCCATCAAACTATGCTATTATTGGCAGATATATATTGCCAAAAGAAATATTTAAAATACTTCAAAACCAAAAACCAGGTAAAAATGCTGAAATTCATATAACTGATGCAATTAAAACTTTGATAAATAAAAAAGAAAAATTCCTCGGACATATTTTTTCTGGCAAATACTTAGATTGTGGTACCATGGCAGGATATATTAATTCATCTATAAAAATTTCTAAATTATAAATAATGAAAATTTGTGTTATAGGAACGGGTTATGTTGGTCTTGTCACCGGTGTTTGTTTTGCTGATCTTGGAAATACAGTTCGTTGTGTTGATACAGATGTTCATAAAATAAAAAAGTTAAATTATGGCTCTGTGCCTATTTTTGAACCGGGTTTAGTAGAATTGGCCAAAAAATGTTACAAAGATAAAAGATTGATTTTTACCACAGATTTAAAAAAATCAGTTTCATATTCTGATATTATATTTGTTTGTGTGGGAACTCCTACAGTTAAAGAAACCAATTCAGTAAATTTAAAATATGTTTTCAAAGTAGCCAGAGACATAAGTAAATACATAAAAAAATTTAAAATTATAATAATTAAATCAACTATTCCAGTAACTACTGGAGATAAAGTTGAAAAAATTATTAATTCAAAAGTAAGGAGAAAATTATTTGAAGTTGTATCAAATCCTGAGTTTTTAAGAGAGGGTGAGGCTATTCGTGATTTTAAATATCCTGATAGAATTATAATTGGTACAGAAAATAAAAGAATTATCAAAATTTTAGCTAATCTTTACGACCCAATTATTAAAAAGGGAGCAATATATTTTAAGACATCACGTAGGAGTGCTGAATTGATTAAATATGCATCGAATGCTTTTTTGGCTACAAAAATCTCATTCATAAATGAGTTGGCAAACTTGTGTGAAAAAATTGGCATTAATACAGAAGATATAGCATTAGGAATGGGACTTGATAAAAGAATTGGTAGTAGATTTTTAAGAACAGGTCCGGCATATGGTGGTTCTTGTTTTCCAAAAGATACAAAAGCTTTAGTCACTACTGGCGAAAAATTTAAAGTAAATTTGTCAATAGTTAGGTCCGTTATTAAATCAAATGATAACAGGCGATCCTTTCTAACAAAAAGAATTTATGAAATTATGTCTAATAAATTAAAAAATAAAATAATCACTTTTTTAGGCGTAACATTTAAAGCAAATACAGACGATATGCGTATGTCATCAAGTTTATCAATGATACCAAATTTGTTAAAAAAAGGTGCTATCATACGGTATTGCGATCCCTCTGGAAAAAAAAAAGAATTCGATAAATATAGCAAAGTTAGTTTTTATTCCAATGTACCTAAAGCCTGCATGAAAAGCGACTTAATTGTTATACACACTGAATGGAACGAATTTAAATCACTTGAATTTAAAAAGATTGTTAAAAAAAATAATTTTAAAATATATGATATGAGAAATTTATATTCTAGTAAATTGATGAAAAAAAATAAAATTAACTATTTCAGTATCGGCAAGTAATCTACTTTAATTCAAATATAGCATCAATTTCAACAGCGGCACCAAGAGGCAATGAGTTTGCACTTATTGCCGCTCTTGCGTGTTTACCGTTCTCACCAAATACAGCAAAAATAAGTTCAGAAGCGGTATTGATAATTTCAGGTTGTTCAGTAAATTCGTTTGTTGAGTTTACGTATCCTGTTAGCTTAATACAGTTTGCGATATTTTCCAATCTCTCGTTGCACGCTTTTTTAGCTTGAGCAATTATATTAATAGCACATAACTTTGCTGCAGCTTTTCCTTGGTCAATAGTTAAATTTTTTCCCAACTTTCCCTTTGTTATTTTTCCATTAGAATCAATCGATATTTGACCGGAAATAAACAATAAATTCGCTGTTTTTTTGTAAGCTATATAGGCACCTACTGGATCAGGCGCTTTTGGAATTTCTATATTTAGTTTTTTTAAATTTTCGTAAACTGACATGCAATATTAATTAAGAAATTTAAATCCTTTATTTCTATAGATAAAGTGAAGATGGCATCGAAAAAGTTAATTTTTTTTTAGTTTGCCAATTTTTTCTTTCTTCTTATCAATTAATGACACTTTAGTTTTATAATCGGGTGTTTCATTAATATCTTTCTTATCTCAATTTCGCAAATCTTTAAGTGTTTTTGTATTATAGAATTTTCCTAATGCGTTGGGAGACCCATCTTTTTTTTTGAATAATTTTTTAATACCGCATCCGAGTGCCCCTGGAGATATTTTATATTTGTCGATACAATCTGTACCTATAACATCAGCCAATGTTTTTTTTTCTTCAGCATTAACTATGTTAGTAGAAAGTAATATTGCTGTTATTAGTATAATAATTTTTTTCATAAATAGCCTCTTATTTAGTTAAATCACTTAATGATTTTGCTTTGCCAAATTTTTTAAGAAAAGATTTTTTACCAATTTTTTTTTCTGATTTTCCTTTTTTGCTCAATTTATCCTTAATAGCAATTCCTGCAGCCTTAGATTTGCATATCAAATATTTTGGTGAATTTTTTTTTATGCTTTTACAGTCTAATATCTCTTTAGAGTACAAGTTAGTAGTAGTAAATAGCAATAATGCCAAGAATAATAGAAGCGTTCTCATTAATATTTATTTTTTTTCTTTTTGTTTCTATCATATTCTTTTCTTTTCTCAATCAATATTAACGCTTCTTCCATAATAATTTCACTTGGATCTTTTTCTTCAGGAATACTGGCATTTAGGGATTTATACTTAATATATGAACCAAATTTACCTTTCATAATCCTGACTGGTTTTTTATCTTCGGGATGTTGACCTAAATCTTTAATTAAAGAAGAGGAGACCCTACCAGGCTTAGCTTCGGCTATAAGTGTTATTGCCCTGTTAAGATCTATTGAAAATATTTCTTCGACATTTTCTATTATTGCAGATTTGTTTTCGCATTTCAGATAGGGGCCAAATCTCCCTGAATTTAAAGTTATTTCTTTTCCATTTTCAGAATTAATTCCCAAACTTTTAGGTAAAGAACATAGAAATTTACTTTTGTCTAAATCAATACTGTCTATAGATATACCTTTTGGTATAGAAATATTTTTAAATTTACTTTCATTTACTTTTTTACTTTTTCTCTTTTTGTTTTTATTTTCTGTTTCAATTAAATTTGAGTTAATCTCATATTGTAAATAAGGACCAAATCTTCCATTTTTTAAATATATGTGTTTTCCATTATCATTCTGTCCAAGAATTTTTGGTTCAGCTAGATTTGATTGTTGAGCAGCTTTTGTTTTTGATAATGGTCGTGTAAATTTGCATTCCGGATAATTTGAACATCCTATAAAGGCGCCACCTCTAAAACTATTTTTTAAACTTAATTGCCCACTACTACACAATTTACATTTTCTATCTACTTTTCCATTTGCATCTATATGGAATATTAAATCTCCCAAACTTTCATTTAGTAAATCTAAAACTTCTCTAGTTCTTTTTTCTTTAACTGTTGAAACATTTTTATTAAAATCATACCAAAATTGATTAAGAACTTTTATCCAATCTTCTTTTCCAGAAGTTATATCGTCTAATTGATCCTCTAATTTAGCCGTAAAGTCATAGTCGACATATTTAGTAAATAATTTTTCTAAAAAAGCAGAAATCAATTTTCCTCTATCAGTAGGAAAAAATCTTTTGTTTATAATATCAGCATATCCCCTATTTGAAATTACAGATATGATACTGGCATAAGTTGACGGTCTACCAATTCCTAATTCTTCTAATTTTTTTACAAGAGTTGCCTCAGAATATCTCGGAGGTGCTTGAGTGAAATGTTGTTCATCAATAAAATTATCTAAATTTGCTTTACCTTTATTTACATCAGGAAGTATTTTTTCCTTATCATTTTCGTCTTCGGTTTTGTATAATTTTAAAAAACCATCAAATTTAATAACAGATCCACTTGCTTTAAATTTATTTGATCCATCTTTAGAAGCTATTAAAATTGTTTTTCTATCAAATTTAGCAGGTTGCATTTGAGAAGAAAGAGTCCTTGACCAAATTAAATTATATAATTTTAATTGATCTGAACTTAAGTATTTTTTTAATTCTTCTGGAGATCTGTTTACATCTGTTGGTCTTATTGCTTCATGTGCTTCTTGGGCATTTTTAGCTTTTTTTCCAGAATAATTTAAAGGTTGATCAGGCAGGTATTCTTTGCCAAAATTATTTTCAATATAAGTTCTAAAAAGCGGAATAGCTTCATTTGAAATATTAGTTCCGTCTGTTCTCATATAAGTAATTAAACCAACAGAATCTCCCTCAATATCAATTCCTTGATAAAGTCTTTGTGCGATTTGCATAGTTCTTGAAGCACCAAAACCTAATTTAGCAGAAGACGATTGTTGCAGCGTTGATGTCGTAAAAGGGCCTAAGGGATTCCTTTTATAAATTTTGGATGTAATATCAATTATTTCGTAATCTTTACTTTTAATGTTTTCAATTGCTTTATTTATATCGTTTTTATTTTTAAATGAGAATTTTTCCACTTTATTTTCATTTAGTTGTGAAAGATTTGAGTTAATTATATTTCCATTATTGGTTTTAAAATTTACATTAAGTGTCCAAAATTCTTCAGGTCTAAAAGTTTCAATCTTATGTTCTCTTTCTGTGATTAACCTTAAAGCCACAGATTGAACTCTGCCTGCAGATTTTGATCCTGGCAGTTTAGTCCATAGTATTGGTGAGATATTAAATCCCACAAGATAATCTAAGGCTCTTCTTGCCATATATGCGTCTACCAAATAAGGCTCTATATTTCTTGGATTTTCAATACCTTTTATTATTGCTTTCTTAGTTATTTCGTTAAATACAACTCTTTCAACTATTTTATCTTTAATTAATTCTTTTTGTTTCAATATTTCCTTAAGATGCCAAGCAATGGCTTCTCCTTCTCTATCTGGGTCGGTAGCCAGTATTATTTTTTTTGAATCTGCGGCTGCATCAATTATTTCATTTAAATATTTTTTTGAAAAACTGTCAATTTCCCATAACATTTCAAAGTTATTATTTGGATCAACTGATCCATTTTTTGAAGGAAGGTCTCTTACATGACCATAACTTGCTAAAACTACGTAATTGTTACCCAAATACTTATTAATTGTTTTAGCTTTAGCTGGACTTTCAACGATAACTAAATTCATTGGATATAACTCTTTGGAATTTAGTGTCAAAAATTCTTATATTTGTCAAACTTAAGATTTTATTTATTAAGAAAAATGGCTTTTTATCTATAGTTTTATTTTAAGTTCAGTTCTATTTATTAAGTTAAATATATTATTTTTGTGTGCATAAATTATTAGAATTAGAAAAATAAATAATAATAACTTTATATCACTAACGTTAGAAATATTTGGATCAAAGATTTTTATTGCGTTTTCTTTTATAAAAGATATTACAAATACAGTTATGGAAGCAAAAATTGAAGATAAAGAAGAATACTTAAATATTAAGGCTACAGTTATCCAAGTTAATATAAATAGTAATGTTAAACCATATGATAGAGCTAATAAAATACCTATAAAAGTTGCAACTCCTTTTCCTCCTTTAAATTTTAGCCATATTGGAAAAAGATGTCCAAGAAAGACTAGTAAAGCAGACAATTGAATTAATTCTGGAAAATATTGTTGTGTAATTATAACAACGAAATATCCTTTTAATATATCCAGAATAAGAGTTACGAAGGCTAAATATTTGTTTCCGGTTCTGAGAACATTAGTGGCTCCAATATTTTTGGATCCTATGGTTCTTATATCTTTACCGCTGAAAAATTTAGTTAAAATTAAACCAAAAGGAATTGATCCACAAAAGTATGAAAAAACTGCAACTAAAAAAGTTTCCATCAACACTAAGCTTTTGCAAAAGCAATTTCACCTTTTATGAAGGTTTTTATAATTTGTCCTTGCAATTTTCTATCTTCAATAGGGGTGTTCTTAGACTTTGACAATAAATTGTCTTTATTAACAATCCAAGATTTGTTGATATCAACAACACATAAATCAGCATCAGCACCTTTTTGAAGACTGCCTTTATCTATTCCAAGAATTTTTGCAGGATTTGAAGTAATCGAAGCAATAATTGTATTTAATTTTAATGAATCATTATGAAAAAGCTCCAAAGCAAGAGGCAGCAAGGTTTCTATTCCAGTAGCTCCGGTTGCCGCCTTAGCAAAAGTTAATCTTTTAGATTCTTCGTCTTCTGGCTTGTGGTCAGAAACTATAACTTCAATTAATCCTTCACCAATAGCATTAATTAATGATAATCGATCTTCCTCAGTTCTCAGTGGAGGAGAAAGTTTTAAAAACGTCTTAAAGTCACCAATATCGTTTTCATTTAAAGACAAATTATTTATAGAAACTCCTGTTGAGAAGACTTTACCTTCTTCTTTAGCTCTTTTGATCACGGATATAGTTTTTTTAGAAGATATTTGAGAAATATGGTATTTACATTGATATTCCTCAAGAATGGATAAATCTCTTTCCACTATAATTTTTTCTGCTAGAAAGGGTATTCCTTTTAAACCAAGTCTAGTCGAAATCTCTCCTTCATTAATTAATCCACCAGCTGACAAAATATTATCCTCTGCATGTTGCATAATTAAAACATCGGATTTTCCGGCATAATTCATTATTCTCATCATAACTTGAGGATCTTGAACCGTTTTAAGTCCATCTGTAAAAGCAATTATTCCTTTTCTTCTAAGAAGTCCAAATTCAGTCATTTGTGTACCTTCAGTGTTTTTTGTCAGGCTAGCAGCAGGAAAAATATTTATTTTAGATTTATCTCTTCCTCTTCGTTTTAGGAAATCTACCATTGAGACATTATCGATCACCGGTGTAGTATTTGGCATTGAAACGACGGAAGTGACACCACCTGATAACGCAGCATTACTTAAGGTTCTAAAATTTTCTTTATATTCATAACCTGGTTCACCAACAAAAACTCTCATATCAACTACGCCAGGTATTAAAACTTGCTTTTCTAGGTCTATTTTTTCTGCTTCAGTAGGCAAATTTCCATTTGCAACATTTTTTCCAACAGCTTGAATTTTGCCATTAACATCAATGATAAGACCTCCAATTTCATCCATTTGATTATTAGGGTCAATTATTCTTGCGTTTATTAAATATTTTTCTTTCATTATGTTTTTTTGCAATAAATTTTAAGGCAGGCCATTCTTACAGCAACTCCCAGTTCCACTTGTTCTCTTATTACGCTTTTATTAATATCGTCTGCAAGATTGGTATCAATCTCAACACCTCTATTCATTGGACCAGGATGCATTATTAAAGCATCTTTTTTCGCCAATATCATTTTATCAGGCGTTAAACCAAAGTATTCATAATATTCTCTGGCAGAGGGTAAAAAAGAACCTTGCATTCTTTCATTTTGTAATCTTAGCATCATTACAATATCACAATTATCTAGTCCTCTTTTCATATCAGTAAAAACGTTTACTCCCAACCGTTCAACAGAATAAGGAAGTAAAGTTCTGGGTGCCACAACGTTGATTTCAGCGCCCAACATATTCATTAAATAAATATTTGATCTAGCAACTCTCGAATGTAAAATGTCTCCGCAAATAGCTACTTTTAATCCTTCAACTTTACCTTTTCTATTAATTATAGTTAGAGCATCAAGCAGAGCCTGTGTTGGGTGTTCTCTTCTACCATCACCAGCGTTAATTACAGAGCAGTTTACTTTTTGTGATAATAAATTAGGTGCACCAGAATCTTGATGTCTTACAACGATAACATCGGGATGCATTGCATTTAATGTCATTGCTGTATCAATTAAGGTTTCTCCTTTTTTAATAGCTGAGTTAACAATATTCATTGACATAACGTCTGCCCCAAGTCTCTTTCCAGCTAATTCAAAAGAACTTTGTGTTCTTGTGGAAGGTTCAAAAAATAAGTTAATTTGAGTTTTTCCTCTTAAAATATCAGTTTTTTTTGAGGCACTTTTGTTTAATTTTATAAAAGTTTTTGCTTCATCTAGAATATAAGAAACTTCCGAAAAAGAAATATGTTGGATACCCAAAAGGTGATTTTGACTGACTTTAACAGCTTTAAATTCCTTAATTATAGCCATTAAAAGAAACTCTATAAAGACTTCCACTGACTTGTGCAAGTAAATTATTAATTGGTTAAATAATCTATGGCTCCTTGAAGTATAAATGCAGCTGAATTTTTGTCTAAATTCTTGATCTGGGTTGTAACATTATTATTTAAATCTTTGGTCATTTTAAAAGCACCTTCGCTTGATAGCCTTTCATCCCATAATGTGATTGGTATCGTAATATTTTTTGATAAATTTTTTGCGAAATCCATGGATGATTGAGCTGATCTTCCTAAAGAACCATCCATATTAACTGGATTTCCTATAACGATGCCCTTTATTTCATTTTCTTGAATAATTTTGTTAATTTCTTTAAATAGAGATTCAAAGTTGTTTTTTATTAGAGTTTTGAAAGGGGTAGCAACCGCTTTATTTTCATCACAAATAGCTAATCCGATATTTTTTTTTCCAGGATCTATTCCTAGTAGTCTAGAATTAATCGTTATATTCTTTTTAAATTCGTCTATACTCAGTATATTGTATGTTTTCATCTTAAATGATAATTTCTACTTATTTGCCAATAATCTTAAATGTCAATAGATAAAGAAACGATAAAACACATATCAAAATTAGCTAGAATTTCTCTAGATGATAAAAAAATTGATAATTTGTCTAAAGATCTTTCGTCCATAATTAAATTTATCGAAAAACTTAATAAGTTAAATACAGACGATATCAAGCCTTTAACATCTATAATAGATGCTTCTCTTAAGTATAGAAAAGATGAAATACTAGAAGGCAAGATAAGAGAACAAATTTTAAAAAATTCACCTGAAAAAACCGACGAATTTTTCGTAGTTCCTAAGGTGGTGGAATAAAATGACTGATTTAACAAATTTTTCAATTGTTGATTTAGTTAACGGAATAAAAAATAAAGATTTTACCTCTGAAGAAGTTACAAAATCATTTATAAAAAACGCCGAAAATTCAGACAAACTAAACGCATATATTACAAAATGTTTTGATGAAGCTTTAGTGTCAGCAAAAAATTTTGACAAAAAGAACATATCCAAGGGCTTGTTACCGGGCATTCCTATTGCTGTTAAGGATATGTTTTGTACTAAAGATGTCAAAACTACAGCTGGCAGTAAAATTTTAAATAATTTTCTACCTACATACGAATCTACAGTTACAAATAAATTATGGTTGGAAGGAGCTTTTTTGCTAGGTAAATTAAATTGTGATGAATTTGCAATGGGTTCATCTAATGAAACAAGTTTTTTTGGAAATGTTACAAATCCATTTGGTGACAAAATAGTTCCAGGTGGATCATCGGGTGGTTCTGCTTCGGCTTTAGCAGCTAATCTTACTCCAGCAACTATCGGAACTGATACGGGTGGTTCTATTAGACAACCAGCGTCTTTCACGGGAACAGTCGGTTTGAAACCTACCTATGGAAGATGTTCAAGATGGGGGATTGTGGCTTTTGCTTCATCATTAGATCAAGCTGGTCCATTGACAAAAACTGTTGAAGACTGTGCTTTATTACTCCATGCTATGTCAGGTTATGATCCAAAGGATTCTACTTCAGTAAATATAAAGGTTAACGATTTTAGTTCAAACCTAACAGAAAAAGTGAAAGATTTAACAATTGGCATTCCAAAAGAATATAGAGTTGAAGATATGCCTACCGAAATAGATAAACTTTGGAAAAAAGGAATAGATTTTTTAAAAGATGCCGGTGTAGTTATAAAGGACATTTCGTTACCTCATACAATGTACGCGCTTCCGACTTACTATATTGTAGCTCCAGCAGAAGCATCATCAAATTTAGCCAGATATGATGGTGTAAAGTATGGTCATAGATCGAAAGGCAACAATCTAATCGAGATGTACGAAAATACCAGGTCAGAAGGATTTGGTGATGAGGTAAAAAGAAGGATTCTTATTGGAACCTATGTTTTATCGTCGGGTTATTATGATGCTTATTATCTAAAAGCACAAAAAGTTAGGAAATTAATAAAAGAAGATTTTGATAAGGCTTTCAATAATGTTGATGCCATATTAACACCGTCAACGCCAAGTTCGGCATTTAAAATGGGAGAAAAAAAAGATGATCCGGTATCTATGTACTTGAATGATATATTTACCGTACCTGTTAACCTGGCAGGCTTACCAGCGATCTCTATACCTTCTGGGTATGATAAAAATAATTTACCTCTAGGTCTCCAATTAATAGGCAGGCCTTTTGATGAACAAATGATATTAAATTTGTCTTTAGCTTTGCAAAAAAGAATGAATTTTAAAAGAAATATAAAAGCATGGTGGAAATAATGACGGAAAATAAATTTGATTATTTTATAAATGGAGAGAAAAATAAATGGGAAGTGATTATTGGTTTGGAAGTACATGCCCAGGTTTTGTCAAAATCAAAACTTTTTTCATCTTCTTCAACAAAATTTGGTGCTGAGCCAAATACCCAGGTAAGTCTAGTTGATTCCGCTTTACCTGGTATGCTTCCAGTAATTAATCAATTTTGTATAGAACAAAGCATTAAAACTGGACTGGGACTTAAAGCAAAAATAAATCGTCATTCTGTATTTGATAGAAAAAATTATTTTTATGCCGATTTACCTCAGGGCTATCAAATTTCACAATATAAAAATCCAATAGTAGGTGAGGGGGAAGTAATTTTGGATATGCCTTATGGAACTAAAAAGATTGGTATTGAAAGACTTCATTTAGAACAAGATGCTGGAAAAAGCATTCATGACATGGATCCTGAAAATACTTTTGTTGATTTAAATAGATCTGGAATAGCTCTCATGGAAATTGTTAGCAAACCAGATCTAAGGTCTCCCGAAGAGGTTAATGCTTATGTAAAAAAATTAAGATCCATAATGAGATATCTTGCTACTTGTGATGGCAACATGCAAGAAGGATCATTGAGAGCTGATGTAAATGTTTCAGTAAGAAAAGTTGGAGACATAAAATACGGTACTAGATGCGAAATTAAAAACGTTAATTCGATCAAATTTATGCAAATGGCCATAGAGTATGAAGCCAAGCGACAAGTTGAATTATTGGAGGATGGTAAAGCTGTTGATCAGGAAACCAGATTATTTGACACAAAAAAAAACAAAACAAAATCAATGAGATTAAAGGAAGAAGCTCATGATTATAGATACTTTCCTGACCCTGATTTATTGCCCCTCGAGATTGACAAAAGCTTAATTGATAAATTAAAAAAAACTTTGCCAGAATTACCTGATGAAAAAAAAGATAGATTTATGAAAATTTACAATATATCAGCATATGAGGCAAACATATTAGTTTCAGAAAAAGAAATTTCAGATTACTACGAAGAAGTTATTAAACAAGCTGATAAAAAATTAGCCGCCAACTGGATAATGGGAGATCTTTTTGCAGTTTTAAATAAAAAAAATATTTCCATTGCGAGATCACCTGTTAGTCCAAAAAACTTATCTATATTAATTAATTTAATTTCATCAGAGGAAATTTCTGGAAGAATTGCAAAAGAAGTTTTTGAAATAATGATCGAAAAAGATGACAATCCTAAAGTAATTGTTGAATCAAAGGGTTTGAGACAACAAAGTGATCCTATAGAGTTAGAAAAAATTATAACCGAAATACTAACCAAAAATAAAGATAAAGTAGCTCAATATAAGAACGGTAAAGAAAAACTTTTTGGTTTTTTTATTGGTCAAGTTATGAAATCAAGCGGTGGTAGAGCAAACCCTAAATTAGTTAACGAAATATTGAAATCTAAACTTAAATAATAATGTTCAAAAATATCGAAGTAAATCAAGAATTACTTGATTATATTTCTGAATTTGGTTATCAGCAGGATCCTATTCAGAAAGAAATTATTCAATACAACAAAAGTTTGAGAAATCAGGAAAGATTACAATTATCTGTAACCCAAGCCAACCTTCTTCAAACGATGATTAGGCTTTGTAAAATAGAAGAGTGTCTAGAAATAGGTACTTTTACAGGATATAGCGCTTTGTCCATGGCCTTAGCCTTACCAGAAAATGGAAGAGTTACCACATTAGATAATGATGAAAAAAATATCTCTATTGCCAAGTCTTTTTTTGAAAAAGCTAAACTAGATGACAAAGTTATCACAATATTAGGTCCTGCATTAGATTCTCTTAAAAAATTTGAGCATGACAAAAAATTATTTGATTTAATTTTTATAGACGCGGATAAAAAAAATTACATAAAATATTTCAATATATCTTTAGATATAATTAAAAAAAAAGGAATTATTATTGTAGACAATGTTCTATGGCATGGAGATGTCTACAATAAAACCATTAATGATAAAGAAACTAATATTATAAGAGAGTTCAATTCACATGTGAAAAATGATAAAAGAATTGAAAAATTTATTATTCCTTTGGGTGATGGCTTAACAATTTGTAGGAAGTTATAGATGTATTATATCGAGATTTATTATAAAATTAAAAAAAAAAGTTACTGTTCTGATTATAAAAAAAAAATTAATATAGATCGAATTTCTCAAAAAGAATTTTATTAATAATCCCTATTATTATTGTGAATCCTAAATTAAATTTAACTAAAGATCCAATTGCGAAATTGATTAAAAAAATTGCGCTACCTGCCAGTGTAGGCACTTTTTTTCAAACTATGTTTAATGTTGTTGATACTTTTTTTGCTGGAAAAATATCTCCGGAGGCTTTATCAGCCTTAGCTAAATCCTTTCCTATATATTTTATTATAATAGCAGCTTGCGTTGGAGTTACTGTTGGAGGCACATCTTTAATTGCTAATAGCATTGGAAAAAATAACAAAGAAAGAATATTAAACTATTTTTCACAAACTATTATTTTTGGATTTTTGGTTTCTATATTGATCACAATTATTGGTCTTGTTTTTTCGCCAGTGCTATTTAGTTTAATAAGTTCTGACGAACAATTTATTATACTTGGATTAAAATATACAAATGTAATATTTGCAGGATCAATAATCTTTATTACTGTTGTCGCTCTAAATTCTTTGCTACATGCCGAAGGAGATACAAAGACTTATAGAAATGTTCTTATTGTAAGTTTTTTACTTAATATAATTTTAAATCCTTTATTTATTTTTGGTTATGGTTTTGTGCCACCTATGGGAATTGCTGGAATAGGTTTTGCAACTATTGTTGCTCAGTTTATTGGATTACTTATAATTTTTAATAAAATAATTAAATCAAGTAGAATTAAAAACATACAAATAATAAACTTTTATCCAAAAATTTATTTATTAAAAAATTTATTTAGTCAATCAGCACCAATTTCAGCTACTTTGCTGTTAATTTCCGTAGGTAATTTTGTAGTATTGGCATATATCAGTGTTTTTGGCGAACATGCTATCGCAGGATATGGGGCGGCTGCTCGTTTTGAACAAATACTTTTATTACCTGTTTTAGGACTTAATACGGCAATTATATCGATTATTAGTCAAAATTTTGGTGCAAAAAATTATTTAAGAGTTAAGGAATCTTATTTTAAAGCTGTAATCTATGGTTTTTCGCTTATGATAATATGCGGAATTATAATATTTTTATCGGCAGATAAAATTGTTAGTATTTTTTCAGACAATCCTAATGTCATTGATTTTGGTACAACTTATTTAAAAATATCTGCTCTAATTTTTCCCGCATACCCAGTTTTTTTTATAAGCAACGGTTTTTTTATGGCTATAAAAAAATCAACTTATTCAATGCATTTGAATTTAATCAGAAATGTTATTTTGCTAATACCAATCATAATTGCGGCTAAAATTTTTGGAGGAAGTTTTCAAACGTTTTTTTGGAGTTATTGTTTTTTTAATTGGCTTTACGTAATATGCTTATTTATTTTAATAAGCATTTATATAAAGAGATATTTATTTTAAATCAGAAGAATCTTTTAACCAATTCCATAAATAATCAGCAAAAGATCTTCTAACATATAAATCAATTTCATTTTTATTTTTTCGATGAATAGTTACATCGATATTACTTAGTATGGTTTGAACAACTTTATTGTCCAAGAAGTCTTCTGAGTCAAAATCATAAGGACAACCTTTGGATAAAACTTCAAAAACATTTGAACCAGTTAATGAAAAGATTGTAAAATGATCGGTGACATTTGTTACAGCCCCCAAGTTTGTTTTTGAAATTTCATCAAATAATACCTGTTCAAGTTCATAGATGTTAGTTTCCTTTGCAATTTCGACGTTTGAAACTAAGAGCCATTCATTAGGTCCTAGCCACAATAAAGTAATTTTTTCTTTAACAGATGTGTTACCAGCTTCTTTAGGTAGGGACATTCCAAGAATTTTTTCTACATTGATTGTAAATTCTTTATTTTTTAGATTTCCTCGTAGATTAATTTTGGCTATGGGGGTTTTTTCTTCCATAGAAAAATTATTAAAGGAATAAACTTCGCTAATTGGTGTAATGAAATCAAGCATTTAATCTATTTCCCTCTTTGTCTAGAAAAACTGTATCTGAGACCGTTACCTCGATGATTTTATTTGGCATAGGTACAAAAAGCTTTTTTCCTTTCAATTTTTTTCCATTTTTTACAACAGCTAGAGCAATCGATTTATTTAAATTTGGACTGTAATAGCTAGAAGTTACGTGACCTATCATATCCATTGGAGGTTTGTTTTTTATGCTCTTAACAATTTGTGCTCCTTCTTCTAGAATTTCTTTAGGGTCATTTGTAAGTAACCCAACAAGATGCTTTCTATCTTTTCTCATTGTATCAGGTCGGTACAGAGATCTTTTTCCTATAAAATCGTATTTTTTCTTACTTATGATCCAATCCATTTGTAAATCAACCGGAGTAATTGTGCCGTCAGTTTCTTGTCCTGCAATTATAAAACCCTTCTCGGCTCGTAATAAATGCATTGTTTCAGTGCCATAAGGAGTAATTCCAAATTCTTTTCCCACTTTCATGCATTTTTCCCATACAGCATGAGCATAATTAGACTGTATGTTTATTTCGTAGGTTAATTCACCCGTAAAACTTATTCTCATTATACGGCACTTTATTTTATCAATTAGGCCTTCTTTAAAACTCATATGGGAAAAATCTTGATCAGAAAAATTTATGTTATTAACAATTTTCTCTAATATTTTTTTGCTATAAGGACCACAGACACTCACAGTGGCAAAATGATCTGTAACAGAAGTTAAATATACATTGAGATCTGGCCATTCTGTTTGTAAAAAATCTTCTAACTTGCTCATTACTGAAGCCGCTCCCCCAGTGGTTGTTGTCATCAAGTAATGATTATCGCCAAGTCTTGTTGTAACGCCGTCATCATATATCATGCCGTTTTCGTTGAGCATTAGGCCATATCTACACCTGCCAATTTCTAATTTACTCCAAGCATTTGTATAAACACGATTTAAAAATTCAGATGCATCATTTCCTTGAATGTTAATTTTGCCTAGTGTTGAAGCATCTAGAATTCCTGCACTATTTCTTGCAGCTTTAGATTCTCTTTGGACAGCTTCATACATGCTTTCGTTTTTATTTGGATAATACCAAGCTCTTTTCCATTGCCCGACATCTTCAAATTTTGCTCTATTCTTTTCATGCCATGTATGAATAGGTGTTTTTCTTATGATATCGAAAAATTGCCTTACATTTCTTCCCACAATGGCTCCAAAAGTTAAAGGTGTGTATGGAGGGCGAAATGTCGTAGTTCCCAATTCACCCATTTTGGTATTGGTAATTTCTGAAACAATTCCTAAAGCGTGCATATTGCCGATTTTGCCCTGGTCAGTGGCCATTCCTGTAGTCGTATAACGTTTAACATGTTCTATAGATTTATAACCCTCTCTTAGAGCTAATTTAATATCATTTGCTGTTGTGTCATTTTGATAGTCCACAAAAGATTTAGTTTTTCCTGAAATTTTATCTGAAGGTAGTAACCATATATTTTCTAAAGATCCATTAATGGATTCCGAAATATTTATTTGGTTATCATGATTTAATTTTAAAAATTCATTTGTTTTTTTTTGACTCTCTTCAATAATGTTTTTTAGATCAAATGTTCCATTGCATGATCCTATAGAAATTTGATTAAGTGGTGTTAACTTTGGCTGGAAACAATGTTTTTTTTCATTAAAAGTTAGTTTACCTCCAGATTGTGTAAATAGATGAATGGCAGGTGTGTAACCACCAGAAACAGATAATAGATCGCATTTAATTTTCAATTTATTACCAATTGTACTTCTATTATCTTCTGAGAGTTTCATTACATGAACCTTGGTAATTCTTTTATACCCCTCTGTATAAACTACAGTACTCTTCCATAATATTGTTATTCCAAGCTCGTTACATTTTTTAGGCAAATCTCCACCTGATTGTTCTCTAATGTCGATAATAGCTTCTATTCTAACACCTTTATTATGTAAGCTTATTGCTGTTTCATATGCATCATCGTTACTTGTGAATATAACGGCATTATTTCCGCATTTTACGCCGTAATAATTAATGTATTTTCTTACAGATGATGAGAACATAATGCCTGGCCTGTCGTTACAATTAAAAATCATTGGTCTTTCGATTGATCCAGTAGCCAAAATTACTTTTTTTGCTCTAACTTTCCACAAACGTTGTCTTATTTTTCCTTTTATTTCTTTTTCGCTTAAATGATCGGATAAATTTTGCATCATAATTAAATAATTATAATTATGATAAGCTGCTAAACTTGTTCTATTTAGAATTTTAATGTTCTTGTAATTTTGTAATTCAGTGCAAGTTTCATTTATCCATTCCAAGGGTTTTAGTTTATTTATTTTAATTAATTCTTCCTCTGCAAAGATAAGATTTCCACCAAAATGAGGTCTTTCATCAACTAAAAGAATTTTTTTTCCTGTTTTTACAGCAATTTTTGCCGCAGCTAATCCTGCCGGTCCAGAACCTACAATTAAGACTTCACAGTGATAATATTTGTGATCATAGATATCAGGATCACTTTCTGTAGGAGATTTACCCAAGCCAGCAGCTCTTCTTATGAAGCCTTCGTACTTCTTCCAAAGTTTTGCAGGCCACATAAAGGTTTTATAATAAAAGCCAGCAGGAATAATAGGGGAGAAAATATTATTAATTGCCCCTACATCGAAATTAACATTTGGCCAACAATTTTGACTTTCAGCATTTAACCCTTCAAATATTTCAACTTGCGTTGCTCTTGCATTAGGGTCGGTTCTTGCTTTATCTTTAATAATTTGAACAAGGGCATTTGGTTCTTCCGCACCAGAACTAAGTACGCCTCTTGGCCTGTGATATTTAAAACTTCTACCAATTAAATGAATTCCGTTTGCTAGTAGCGCTGAAGCTAATGTATCTCCCTTGAACCCATAAAAAATTTTATCATTAAATCTAAAAGAAATTTTTTCAGCTCTATTTATTTGTCCCCCAGATGATAATCTAAATTTATTTGACATTATTTTGTTGGTTTTTCTCCCATTTGATAGACAAAGTGAATTTTATCATTTGATGTATCTCTAGCCATATTAAACCAACGTCTACATCCATGCGCATGGTTCCATCTTTCGTATTGAAGACCTTTTATATTTTTCCTCGTAAAAAGATATTCGGCCCATTGACCATCACTTAATTCACTAGGTTGTTTTGGTCTAACTATATGGGCTTCACCACCATAGCTAAATTCGCTATGATCTCTTTCACCACAATACGGACATTTAATTATAAACATATTATTAATGAGCTACTGCAGCGGCACCATGTTCATCAACCAGTTCTCCACTTATAAATCTATTAATATTAAAAGCTGCGTTTAATGCATGAGGTTCATCTTTCGCTATTGTATGAGCAAACAGATGACCTGATCCTGGTGTAGCTTTAAATCCTCCCGTTCCCCAACCGCAATTAAAATAAAGCCCTTTTATGTTTGATTTGCTAATTATTGGACTTGCATCTGGACAAATATCAACAACTCCTCCCCATTGCCTAAGCATTCTAAGTCTACTAAAAATTGGATAAAGTTCCAAAATTGCTTTAAGTGTACCCTCAATAATTTCATGAGTGCCTTTTTGAGTGTAAGAAACATAAGAGTCTGTTCCAGCTCCTATAACAAGTTCGCCTTTATCGGATTGACTCACGTAAGCATGAACGGCATTAGACATAACAACCGTATCAATTACTGGTTTGATTGGCTCAGAAACTAAAGCCTGCAATGGTTTGCTCTCAAGAGGAAGTTTTAAACCAGCCATATTTGCAATAACACTTGAATGTCCAGCTGCTACAACACCTATTTTTGAAGTTTTAATAAATCCTTTGGTTGTTTCTAAACCCTCAACAAGATCTCTTTTTCTTTTAATTCCTTTTACTTCACAATTTTGAATGATATCAACACCCATTGAATCGGCACCCCTAGCGTAACCCCATGCAACAGCATCGTGCCTGGCTGTTCCAGCTCTTTTTTGCAATGTACTGCCCATAACTGGATAACGAATATTTGGTGAGCAATTAATAATGGGGCAAAATTCTTTTACTTGCTTTGTATTTAGCCACTCACAATCAATACCATTTAATCTATTGGCATGAGTTCTTCTTTTTAATTCTCTAACATCATGTTGATTGTGAGCTAAATTCATAACACCTCTTTGACTAAACATGACGTTAAAATTTAATTCTTGTGATAAACTTTCCCAAATTTTTAATGCATGATCATAAAGTCCAGCGCTAGCATCCCATAAATAATTTGATCTAATAATAGTCGTATTCCTGCCAGTATTTCCTCCTCCAATCCATCCTTTTTCAACCACAGCTATATTTTTTAAATTATGTTCTTTTGCCAAATAATAAGCTGTGGCTAAACCATGTCCACCACCACCAACTATTACAACATCATATTTTTTTTTCAGCTCTGGATCTCTCCACGCTTTTTGCCAATTTTCATGATAATTAAAAGCATTTTTAATTAGTGAAAAAATTGAGTATTTTAACATTATCGATTAATTTATATTTATTTTGGTTATAAACAACTATGAATTTTATTTAAAAATGGGAAATAATATCAATAAAAAAAATATAAATAAAAACGAATTTAAACATTTTTTATATAAATTAATCTCAATTTCGATAGCAATTGTAATAGTTTTTAATTTACTCTTCAATTTGATTTTTGCTGAAAGACTTGAGAAACTTGATCTATTACTTTCCTTAAATGATAATAATGTTAGATCAAAATTTTCCAACAAAATAAGAAATGAGCTTAAAAAGGGACTTGAAAAAGATAATATCTTTTATGAAGATGACAGAATTTTAATTTTTAAGCTATATAAAAAAATAGTTAATGAATTTAAAGATTTAGAGAAATAAAATTTAAAATAAATTAATGAGTAGCAAATTGTTTATTTTTAAAAAGATTTTACTTTTTCTAGTAATTTTTCTTGCAATAAAAAATGCTATTATATTAGGTATGTCCTGGGATGAACCTTGGCATTATAGAAATGGTATTGTTAGACTCAGGTATTTATTTTCTCTTGGTCAATATGAACATTATGACATTTGGTTTAATATAAAATATTATCCCGGATTATATGATGTTATTAGTAGTTTTATTTCACAGATGTTCCCAAAGAAATTTTTTGTTGAGGTTCATCATTTAATTAATTTTATTTTTGGGATTTCAACAGTATTTTGTTCATATAAAGTCACATCTAAATTATTTGATAAATTCATTGGAACAATACTTTTTATTCTAATCTTTACTAATCCAATTTTTTTTGGTCATATGTCTATCAACTCAAAAGATACAATCCTAGCATTCTGCTTCGTTTATACTTTATACTTTGCTTTGAAATATGTAGATAATTTTAAAATTGAAGAAAAAAGATCTCGTTATACATATCTGGTTGCTTTAGTTGTTGGATTGGGATCGGGCACCAGGGGAGCTTTTATAATTACACTATTACCAATTTTTGTTTTCGTAATTTATAAAATTTATTATTCAACATGGAAAAACGAAAGCAAAACAAAATTTTATGCAGACGTGCTTAAAATTGTATTCTTGGCATACTTATTAATGATTATAGCATGGCCCCAAACTCATCAAAATATTGCCTATTTGCCATTTATGCTTATTTGGGAGTCGTTAACCACAACTCCATTTGGTACAGATTGGGTTCTATTGAATGGAGAGTATTACCAAACTAGTGATACACCAAAAAACTATTTATTAATAAATTTTATTTACAAATTTCCTGAATTTATACTTTTATCAATACCTTTGTTTTTTATATTATATAGAAAAATTTATTCATTCTTTTCAAACAAAGTTGTTAATTTTAAGGAAAATTTAATATTTATATTATTTATAATTTTTTATCCGATTACAATAATTGTTCTTTTAGACACAAAATTAATAGATGGCTTGAGATATTTATTATACATTGTGCCATTCGTTTTAATTATTCCTTCTATTTTATTTTCTTATTTGCTACAAAATATAAATAAAACGATTTATAAAATTATTTTAATTCCAATTCTTATATTATTTATTTTTTACATTAATATTTTCTTTCGTTTAAATCCATATCAATATGTTTATTTAAATTCCTTCATAGGTAAATTTGAGAATTCACATACAAAATTTGAAAATGATTATTGGGGGTTGTCGCTTAAAGAGTTAATTAAAAAAATTAATAATAAAACTTTAAACGCAAATAAAAAAATTCCAAAAATAGCTTTTTGTGGATTTAATTATGATGTTGCTAAGCATTATCTAGATAAAAAAAACATAATTTATCAACATGTATACATGGATAAAGAATTTGATTATGTCATAGCTACAAATCGCCAAAATGTGAGAAAAACTAATGATAAATTTGTCCTAGAAACATGTTTTGAAACATTTAATTTAAAGGAAGTTGCCTCGGTAGAAAGAAACGGTTTAAAGCTAGTAAAGCTTCTAAAAAAATAGACTAAGTTACACTGGCAATTTTTATGAGCTTTTAAAAATTGTACAAATTTTAGATCCCACATTCATAGGTTCGAATTCTATCGCTCCAGTTATATTTTTCTTTGGTGAGCGATATTATCTTAATTATCTAAATGTTACTTTTTTTTGCTTAAACAAGTGTCTGAATTTTATTCTTAAAACGTTTAAGAAAAAGGAAAGGCTAGTTCTAATAAGTTTTACCCCAGTTACTTCGCATTCTATCCAAAAGACAGGAACTTCCACGATCTTCATTTTTAAACTTTGCGCTAGAAACAACATCTCTGTTTCAAAGAAAAATATTTGATTTGAGATATCAGAAGACAATCGCAGAAATGCATTTTTATGAATCGCTTTGAAACCACATTGAACGTCTTTAATTGGCAATCTTAAGAACATGTTTATCAAGAAAATATGGTATATCCTGGACAAAACATATCTTCGCAAAGATCTTTTTATCTTTGATGTTGTTAAATATCTTGAACCTACTGCGATGTCCGCGCCTTTTCTAATTTCATCTATTAACGAATTAAAAGATTTCAATGAAGTAGAAAGATCGATATCCATATAAGCAAGTATATCAGCAGAACTATTTCTCCATGCGTTTAGTACACCATAACCTTTGCCTTGATTTTTTATATATATACATGAAACAGAATCGTTTTTTCGACAGATTGATTTAGCTTTTTCAATAATTTTCTCTGGCTTGGGTCCGTTTACAGAAATGATTATCTTGAATAAATATGAATCCTGGTTTTTTTTTACATGCTTCAAAACCTCAATTATAGAATCTTCCAGAATATCTATGTTGTCATAATAAACGGGAAAAACTATATCAACTTTCCATCTCTTTTTCATTTTGCAATTCGGTATATTCCTTCTTTCGGATCAGAGAATTTCAATCGGAATATTTTCTCTGTCTCATCCATAGAATACACTCTATTAATTTTTAAGTTATCTATTTGAGATTTTTGAAGAAAGCGTAGTTTAAGTAGGGCAAGGAATTTTGCTATTATATAGCCTATTGCAAAAGGCATACGAATGACCATTGTATTTTTTCCCAATGCCATTGAAATAACTTTGATGATTTCTCTATATTCCAAAGAATTTTGTCCAGCAATTAAATGAATTCCCGAGATATTGTGTAGCAATCCCGAATCTATACATTTTACGACATCCTCCACAGAGACTGGTTGAATCAATTGTTTTCCATTTCCTACAATAGGTACAATGGGTATGCGCTTAATCAGGGCTATTAAAAAACCTATATCTGATTTATTTTTTTTGCCATAAATTACTGTTGGTCTAAGGATGAGATGATTATTATGAATAGCTACCTCTTTTTCTGCCTTTTTTTTAGATTTTGTATAGCAATCTTCCCCAGGTAATTGAACAGATTCACTGCTTATATAAATAAACTTTTGTACCTTATATAAAAGAGCGGCCTCAACTAATTTTTTTGTGAAATCTACATTTATTCTGAATATGTCAGGATGATTTGAAGATTTAATAGATAAGATATGAATTATAGCAAAAATGTTATTAAACATACTTTTATTGAAAATAGGATTTAAAAAGTCTACCTCACAATATTTAATGTTTGAATGCTTGGTGCGTTTCGAATTTGGACGTACCAGGCAATTAATATAATAAGATTTCTTAAATTCCTGAATAAAATGATTTCCAAGGAAACTATTTACACCTGTTATGATTATGTTGTGCATAAAATTTCTAATTCACTATGATTAAGTATATTATATAGTGATCTTTATCAGCTTTAAATTTATCAAAAATATCTAATGAATTTTCATACAAAATTGTAGAAAAATACTATATAAATATTGAATATTAAATTTTTTCCAGTTAAACATTTATTAAGGAAGCGTGGGTGAGCCTGGTTTAAACCAACGGGTTGCTAACTCGTCGTAGAGGGAAACTTCTACCATCCGTTCAAATCGGATCGCTTCCGCCAATAGTAAAATTATATATAAAATAGAAAAACATACATATGGAAAATAAGAAATTTTTTAAAACCAAAATATTTTGTGATACAGCAGATATTAAAATAATTAAAAAATTTAATAAAAATTCCTTGGTCAACGGATTTACTACTAATCCCACTTTGATGAGATTTTCAGGTGCAAAGAATTACAAAACTTATTCTAAAAAATTACTAAAAATCTGTAAAAAAAAACCTATCTCACTAGAAGTTATCGCTGATAATTTTGAAGAGATAGAAAAACAGGCATATGAAATAAAATCATGGGGAAATAATGTTTATGTGAAAATTCCTGTTACTAATTCTAAAGGAAATTTTTCTGGTAAAATTATTAAAAAATTGAGTGATAAAGGTTTAAAACTCAACATTACTGCTGTGTACACTACAAATCAAGTTAAAAAAGTAGTTAAATGTTTAAATAAAAATTCTTATTCAATAATATCAATTTTTTCTGGAAGAATGGCCGATGTAGGAAAAGATCCGGTTCCAATAATTCAAAAGAGTGTAAAATTTACAAAAAAAATTAAAAAAATCAAAATATTATGGGCAAGCACAAGAGAAGCGTATAATTATATGCAAGCAAATAATTGTAAATGCGAAATCATTACAATGCCACCCAAAATAATTGAAAAAATTTCTAAGTTTGGAAAATCATTTAGAGAGTTAACACTAGATACGGTAAAAACTTTTTATAAGGATGCATCAGAGGCAAATTTTAAAATATAAAGCAGAATCCATTTTAATAATGAGGTTTATCAACGAAATAATTTCGGATCTTAATAGGTTTTTTTCGCAACATATATTTATAAACATTAACGTTTTCAAGTACTCTCTGTACATAATTTCGCGTTTCTCTAAACTTGATTAACTCAATCCAATCCACGTAATCTATTTCTCTTTTTTGGGGATTACCGTTAATTTTATTCCAGTAAGCAACTCTTTTTGGTCCAGCATTATATGCGGCGATTGAAAAAGGATAAGAGCCTTCGTATTGTTCAAGAAGTTCAGCAATATAGTATGAACCCAATTTAATATTATAATTAGGATCTGAAGTTAGTTTTTTTTTGCTATAAGAAAGTCTAGCGCGTTTAGCTACTAGCCTTGCCGTATATGTCATTATTTGCATTATGCCTTTAGCACCAGCGTAACTATTCGCCCGTGCATCAAACTCACTTTCTTGCCTAATAATTGCTAAAATAAGTTCCGGAGAAGGCATTCTTTTGTTATTAATTTTTAAAGGGACATCAATAATTGGAAAGTTTATGGTATTATGAAATCTTTTTTCATAAGAGGCCTGTTTAGCAATCTGTATTGCAAAATCATATCTTCCAATACTAACTGCTAAATCTCCCGCTAAAATTTCGCTACTTTGATTAATATTGCTAGTTGCCAAATGTTTAAGAATATCTTTAGCATACTTAGTTTTATTTATTTCATGAAGTAAAACTACTAATTTTGTTAACTCATTTTCGGCAAATACTTTTTTTTCAATATCACCTGGTCGCATCATTTCTTTATTTAAATAAAAATCTTTGTTGGGGTAAATTTTTATAAATGCCAGTTGACCGTAATAAGTGGTTAAGTATTTAGAAGCTTCTTCAAACCATTTTTCTGAGCTTTCTATGTCATTTAATTTTTCATATGATCTGCCAAGCCAATAAGCTCCCCTTGATAGACTTATGGGATAACCCACATTTTCAAAAAAATTATGAAAATGTTGGGTTGCCAATATAGGATCATCTAAAAAACTCAATGCAATCCATCCGGACATCCATTCTGCTTCAGCATATTCAGGACCATTTTTCATTGAATGATTGCTGGCAATTTTGTAAGCAATTGCATATTTTTTTTTATAAATTAAAGTTCTTGATATAATTTCTCTTTCAAACCACCATTTATCGGGTCTTACTAAAAACTTTGGATCGTTTTTAATTTTTAGTAATATTTCCAAAGAAGAGTCAACACGGCCTCTCTTTCTTCTCCACTTTAGCCGATCGTATAGTAAACCTGGATCTTTTTTAAGTTTACTAGGCACTTTACTAATAGCGTTATCTACACCATAAGATTTGCTCATTAGTAATAATCTTGCGTTATATAAAGCTTGATAATCTTTTGGCAAGTATCTGAGCATTCTTTTTAAATCCCAATATTTATTTTCCCAAGCTAACCAATCTGCCCTTTTGATATGATCTTCGGTATTTAAATATTTTTTTAATTTTTTTCTTAAATATTTAAGATCTCTTTTTGATAACTTGGCATTAATCCAACCATTTTTTATTAAAGGTATTCCTTTTTCACGATTGCCTTTTGATAAATAGCTTTGACCTAACATTAATTTTCCATATCCGCTGAAAGGGTCTTTTTCATCAAATAATTTTATTACCCTATTATCAGAAATTGTTTTTGTATTAATTTTATGTTCTGATAAATACCTGAGTCTGTTTATTCTTGGATAATTTGGATTTAGGTTAATAAAATTTATGTAATCATAGAAATTTGCTTGATTATTGGATTCTAATAAGTAAAGCCATTTAACCAATCTATAAATTGATCTATTTTTAGCGTCACTTGCCAAGTTTATTGCCCTGGTCCATCTTTTTTTATCTATTTCAGAAAATATCTTTTTAGCTAATTTAAAATCATTTTTAGAAAAATACTTAGATTTAATAGCAACCTTTCTTTTTTGCTCCTGATATGTAATTGGTTTTTTTCTAGGAATAATTAATTCTTTATCCTCAATTTTTGCAATAATTTTTACCTTCTCACTTTCTTTTCTTTTTTCCACAAATTTGGGCTTTTCTATTATTTGATCTTCAGGTTTTTTTTTAGGTAATAAATATTTTGTTTTCTTAGCTTCCAACTTTATGAGATCGCTGTTTATTGGCTTAATTTTTGGTAGAAGCATTTTTTTTAATAATCTTTCATCAATTTTAGGCTTGGAATCAATTTGAGAAATTTCTTCTTTTTGTAATTTATCGTCCTCAGGCTGAGTCTTTGGTAATACTATTTCTTTTTTTGTAATTTCTTCAATTTTTGGCTCTGGTTTTGGAATAATTATTTCCTCAGCAAGCAAATTTTCTAATAAAAATAACGCAATTATAAAAATTATTAAATTATTTATCGAAAATTTGCTCATATAAATTTAGATGATTTGATTCAGTAAATTATGTTATAAAGATTTATGTTTAAAGGATCAATTGTAGCAATAATTACACCTTTCAAAAATGCTAAATTGGACGAAGATACCTATATATCTTTAATTCATTATCATCTTAAAAATGGCACCTCTGGTATCGTGCCAGCTGGAACAACAGGAGAGTCCCCAACTTTAAATCACGAAGAACATATTAGAGTGATTGAATTATGTGTAAGAGAGTGCAAAGGAAAGATCCCTGTGATTGCTGGCACTGGTTCAAATTCAACAAAAGAAGCAATATCGCTAACTAGATATGCAGAAAAAGTAGGAGCAAATGCTGCTTTAGTTGTAACACCCTATTATAACAAACCTACACAAGAAGGCTTGTATCATCATTATAAATCTATAAATGACGAAACTGATATCCCTATAATTATATACAACATACCATCAAGGTCAGCTGTTGATATGTCGGTTGATACTATGGCAAGACTTTTTGAATTAAAAAATATTATCGGGGTAAAAGATGCAACTGCAAATTTAGAGCGCGTTAACGAACAAAAGAAAAAAATTGGAAATGATTTTATTCAACTTTCAGGAGAGGATGGCACAGCATTAGAATTTAATTTGAGAGGGGGAAAAGGGTGCATTTCAGTAACCGCAAATGTTGCGCCTAAACTTTGTTCAGAATTTCAAGAAGCATCTTTGGCTAAAAATAATAATAATCTTTTATCAAGAGCAAAGGAAATTAATGACCAATTAATGCCCCTTCATAAGTCTCTTTTTATCGAAAGCAATCCTAGTCCAGTTAAATATGCAGCAAATCTATTAAAACTTTGCTCAGACGAAGTTAGACTTCCTCTAGTAGGAGTGACTGCAGAAACAAAGGAAAAAGTTAAATCTGCAATGCAACAAGCAAATTTAATTTAATTCATGAGGGATAAAACCAATAAAGGTTTAAAAGTTATTTGTTTAAATAGAAAAGCAAGGTTTAATTATTTTATTAATGAAGTTTTAGAGGCAGGGATTGTCTTAAAAGGATCTGAGGTTAAATCAATAAGAAAAGGCAAAGTTAATATATCAGATTCATATGCAGTAGACAAAGGAGGGGAGATTATTTTAATTAATTCTCACATCTCTTCATATAAAGAATCTAGCTACAATGATCATCGTCCAACCAATGATAGAAAGCTTTTATTAAATAAAAGAGAAATAAATAAATTAATTGGAAAAATTAATAGGGAAGGCTTTACAATTGTTCCTACAAAAATGTATTTTAAAAGTGGAAAAGTAAAAATTGAAATTGCAATTGCAAAGGGTAAAAAGCACTATGATAAAAGACAAGTTAAAAAACAGAGAGATTGGAATAGAGAGAGATCTAGATTTTTTAGAAAAACAAGTTGATTTAAAATGATTTTTCTTGGATTGGGATCAAATTTACCATCCAAATATGGAGATAAATTTGCAAATATAAATCTGGCAATTTCTTTTCTTAAAGCTTGTGGAATCAAGGTAATTAAAAGATCTAGTTTTTACAAAACTCCCTCTTACCCGGACAGAGAAAACCCAAAGTTTATTAATGTTGTTATTTTAGTTGAGACTAATTTGCCACCAGTTGATTTAATGTCAGTTCTAGTTTTTATAGAAGAAAAGTTAGAAAGAAAAAGATTTAAAAAAAACGATCCAAGGTCATGTGACATTGATATCATTGATTATAATAACCAAATATTGAATCTAAAATACAATAATTCTGATCTTACGTTACCACACAAAGAACTCACATCAAGAAATTTTGTTTTATTCCCTTTGCAAGAAATATCACCAAAATGGAAACATCCCAAAACAAAAGAGACTATTAATTATTTAATACAAAAACTTAATGAGGAAGATAAGAACTCTATATTAAAGATGAATAAAAATTGATATAATAATAAAATGATTAACCAGGAAGATTTGATTAACAAAGTAAAGGCCTATGATAAATTTTTAAATCCAGATACTCTATCAAAAGCATATAATTTTGCTTTAAAGGCTCATGCAAACCAACGGAGAATTTCTGGTGATCCTTTCTTAATACATCCCGTTGCTGTTGCAAATATATTGACCGATCTAAAACTGGATAGCGCAACCATCGCTACAGGACTTCTCCATGATACAATTGAGGATACTAAAGCTACCTACAAAACTGTTAAGGATGAATTTGGTAAAGAAGTGGCAGATTTGGTTGAGGGAGTCACTAAGATTTCTGCGCTTGAAGATAAGGCTAAAAAAAATTCTAAAGCAGAAAATTTTAGAAAATTAATATTAGCAACTTCCAAAGATATTAGAGTTTTGCTAGTTAAAATCGCTGATCGATTACACAATATGAGAACTATTGAAGAATTTAGAAATATCGAAAAAAGGAAACAAATTGCAAGGGAGACTATGGAAATTTATGCTCCATTAACAGATAGAATGGGAATGAACAGAATTAGAGATGAATTGGAAGACATTTCGTTTAAAGTATTAAATCCAGAAGCAAGAGAATTAATAACTAAAAGATTAAATGTTAAAGAAGAAAACAGAAAAGATACATTTAAAAAAATTTCAGGAGAATTTATTAGTGTATTAAAAGGAAATGATATTAATGTAAAAATAACTGGAAGAGAAAAAACACCATTTTCAATTTGGAGAAAGATTCAAAAAAAAAGAACTTCTTTAGAGCAGATTTCTGACATCGTTGGTTTTAGAGTAATAGTGAATAGTATTTCAGAATGCTACAAAACTTTAGGTATTTTCCATACCAGGTGGCAAACAATTCCTGGTAAATTTAAAGATTATATTTCTACTCCTAAGATAAACAATTACAAATCTATACATACTGCAATTATTGGTCCAGAAAAACAACGTGTCGAAATTCAGATCAGAACTAAGTATATGCATGAATTTGCTCAAAGAGGGATAGCATCTCATTGGAAATATAAATCTTCAGAAAAGTTTAGTTTGTCAGTATGGAAAGAATATGATTGGTTGGTTGATTTAGTTGAAATTGTTGATAAAGGAGCAAGTCCAGAACATTATTACGAATATACAAAACTACAAATGTTTCAGGACAACGTATTTTGTTTTACTCCAGGGGGATCAGTAATTAAACTTCCCAAAGATGCAACCCCAATTGATTTTGCTTATGCCGTACATACACAAATTGGTGACACCGCTATTAGATGCGAAGTAAACGGTAAAGAGAGCCCATTACAAAGCCTATTGCATAATGGAGATATGATAAAAATTATTACTTCTAACAAGATGTCCCCATCTTTACATTGGTTAAGCTCTGCAAAAACAGGAAAAGCCCGAGCAGCTATAAGAAGATATTGGTATGATAAAGAACCAAAGAAAGAAATAAACAAAAAATACAATACTGCTTTATGGATATCATTACCAGATTCCCCAGGAAAATTAGGAGAAGTTACTTCGTTAATTGGTATTAATAAAGGAAATATAACTAGCGTTGAATTGACAGAAAAAAAAGAAGATCACATAAACTTTATGTTTGACATACAAATAGAAGATTTAAAAAACTTTACAAAACTTATAAGCGAGTTAAAACAAAAAGAATTTAAATTTAGAATTATAAGACATAAAAAAAAACATGCTCTCTTACAAAGATTCTTTAAACGTTTTAAAAAAAACTAGAGCATTATTAGAAGGTCACTTTCTTCTTACTTCAGGCTTGCATAGCAATAGGTATGTCCAATGTGCAAAACTTCTAAGTGATCCCAATGGTGCATCTAAAATATGTAGTTCTTTAGCAGAAAAAATATTAAAATCCTTCCCTTCAGTTGATTTGATTCTGTCCCCAGCTTTAGGCGGCATAATAATAGGCTATGAAATAGGAAGAAGATTAAACAAAAAGTCAATATTTTCTGAAAGAGTTGAAGGCAAATTTCAATTAAGAAGAGGTTTTTCAATAAAAAAAGATACAAAAGTATTAATTGTGGAGGATGTAATAACAACTGGCAAATCCATTTTGGAATGTGCAAAATTAGTTAAAAAAGCAAATGCAATAAATTTGGGATTTGCATGTATTATTAACAGATCAAATAAAAAAAGCTTATTAATCAAAAAAAAAAAAATAATTTCACAAATAAAAATTTCAATTCCAGTTTACAAAAAAAATGCTCTACCTCCCTATTTAAAAAGAATACCTCTAACTAAACAAGGTAGCCGTTTTCTAAAATAAAAATGATCAGATTAGGCGTCAATATAGATCATGTTGCTACTGTACGTAATGCAAGAGGAGAAAATTACCCTGATCCAAATAAAGCCGCTTTAATGGCAAAAAAATCTGGCGCCAGTTCTATTACTATTCACTTAAGAGAAGATAGAAGACATATTACAGATAAAGATTTATTTAAAATCGTAAAATTAAAAAATATCCGAGTTAATTTAGAAATGGCTCCAACAAACAAAATGTTGAAAATTGCTTTAAAAGCAAAACCAAATTTTGTTTGTATAGTTCCGGAAAAAAGAGAAGAGCTTACTACCGAAGGAGGATTAAACCTTGATAAAGACAATTTTAGAATTAAGAAGATAATTTATTGTCTTAAAAAAAAAGGAATACGTACTAGTTTATTTATTGAACCTAGAATTCAGGATGTCGGAAAGGCCAAAAAATTAGGCGCAGATTGCGTCGAATTACATACTGGTAAATTTTGTAATTTATATAATCTAAATAAAATATTTTTTAATGAATTTATCAAAATCAAAAAAGCTGCTAAATTCGCAAATATAATTGGTTTGGAAGTACATGCTGGTCATGCCTTAACCTATCAAACTGCTAAAATGATCAAAAAAATTAAAAATATTAAAGAATTAAATATTGGTCATTTTATAATTAGCGAAGCAATTTTCGTTGGTCTAAAACAAGCTATTTTAAATTTTAAAAATGTTTTAAAATAATGGCTATTTTAGGTACAGGTATAGATATTGTTGAAAATTATAGACTTAAAGAAATATTATTAAAAAAAAAATCTAATTTTAAAAAAAAAATATTCACCTTAAATGAGGTTGCTTATTGTGAAAAGAAATCAAATTCAATAAGTTGTTACGCCAAAAGATTTGCTGCGAAAGAAGCTTTCGTTAAAGCTCTAGGTATTGGTTTTAGAAAAAATATTAATTTTATAAATATTGAGGTAGCAAATAACACTTATGGAAAACCATATATATCTATTAACAAAATAATTGCCAATAAAATTAAAACTCTTTTTAAAGTAAAAAAATTTAATATATTGTTATCTATTTCAGATGAAAAAAAATACTCTATTGCTAGTGTTATAATTACGAAATAATGAAAATAAACAAAAAATTTTTTTATGATAATTTAACAACGATTTTTTATGCTTTGATTATTGCGATAATTATAAGATCTCTTTTATTTCAACCATTTTACATACCATCATCTTCCATGGAACCTACATTACTGGTTGGTGACAGGCTTTTTGTTTCTAAATATACATATGGCTATAGCAAACATTCATTTCCATTTAGCCCAAAAATTTCAAACAGTAGATTTTTTTTTAAAGAACCAGAGCGGGGAGATGTTGTCGTCTTTAAAACACCAGTTGACAATAGAACTGATTATATAAAAAGATTGATCGGATTACCTGGGGATGAAATTCAGTTCATTGATGGTGATTTATATTTGAATAATAATCAAGTACTAAAGACAAAAAAAAATATTAAGGATTTAAAAATTTATTGTGGAAAACAAATAATAAATGCTATTGCATTCAATGAGAAACTACCAAATGGCCATTCATATATTGCCGTTTATAAAAAAGAAGGTAGTTTTAAAAACTCAGACAAATACATTGTTCCAAGGAATCATTACTTTTTTTTGGGAGATAATAGAGATTGTTCAAAGGATAGCAGATATCTAAACAGCGTGGGTTATGTTAGTAAATTAAATTTAGTAGGCAAGGCAAGAATCATTTTTTTTTCGACTAATAAAAAAAAGGGAAATATTTTTCAAATATGGAAATGGTTTAAAATTATCCAATGGAATAGGTTTTTTAATATAATCAATTAATAATGCAGAATCAAAAAAAATTGGAAAATAAAATAAAGATTAAATTTAAAAATAAAAAATTATTATCCTTGTCATTGGTACATAAAAGTTTTGATCTTTTGAAGAACAACGAGAAGTTGGAATTTCTTGGAGATAGAGTTTTGGGATTAGTTCTATCAAAAAAATTATTTAATTTATATCCACATGAATCTGAAGGAAGCTTAGATAAGAAATTTGCTTCAGTAGTAAATCGTAAAATTTGTTTAAGAATTAGTAAAATTTTGGAGTTGGAAAAATTTCTTATTTTAGGAAATACTTATAAAAAAAAAATAAAGATAGAGGATAAAATATTAGCAGATGCATGTGAGGCTTTGATTGGTGCTCTATATCTTGATTCTGGTTTTAACATTGTAGAAAATTTTATTCTAAGATTATGGAATGACGAAATTAAAAAAACTGTCAAAATAGAAATAGACTCTAAGACAAAACTGCAGGAATATTCACTTAAATATTTTAAAAAATTACCAACTTACAAAGTATTATTTTGTAAAGGTCCGCAACACAAACCATCTTACAAGGTTTCTGTGAAAATTCATGACTCAAAATCTTTTTATGGAATTGCCAATTCCAAAAATGCTGCAGAGCATAATGCTGCAAGCAATATTATTAAAGATTTAAAAATTAAGTAGATTATGCAGTGGAATGATGAAGGTTATTTGTTATCAAAAAATAATTATTCTGAAAATTCAGTAATTATTGAAGTTTTTACATTGAATCACGGAAAATGCTCAGGAATTGTTTATGGAGGTACATCAAGAAAAATAAAAAACTATTTGCAATTAGGAAATAAAATTTATGTAAATTTAAAAACTAAAAACGAAAACAAATTAGGTTATTTTAAAATTGAAATAATTGATCCAATAAGTCCGTTTTTTTTTGATGATAACAAAAAAATAAATTGTTTATTTTCATCGCTTAATCTTTTAAAAATAGTACTCCCAGAGTTGCAAAGTTATAATTCTATTTATATTTTATTTTCTAATTTTTTAAATGAATTAAAGTTTAGCAATAATTGGATTGTTCATTACATCTTTTGGGAAATGAATCTTCTTAAAAAAATAGGTTTTGATATGAATTTGCCATCTAATTATGTTGAGGCATCTTATAATAAAAAAAAAATAATTACTGTTAATATAGATAATGAAAATATAAATGTTCCAAGTTTTATAGTTGATAAAAAATTTTATAACATTGATACTAAATCAATTTATTATGCTTTAACATTTATTGGTAAATTTCTTAAAAAAAATGTTTTAATACCAAATAATTTAAATTATCCTATATCTAGGATAAAATTAGAAAATTATTTTAGATAATGGAAGAACACAAAAAAAGGTCAATTCTAAAAACTCTTACCTGGCGTATCACCGCTTCACTAGATACATTCGTTATCGCCTGGATAATAACTGGTGATTGGAGAATGGGAGGCTCTATTGCTGGCATTGAAGTGATTACAAAAATGTTTTTTTATTATTTTCATGAAAGAATCTGGAATAAAATCAAGTGGGGTAAGAAAAAGTGGTGGTGGCTATCTTAGCCTTTGGGCAATGTAATCAGCAAAATATGTTACTATTGCACTGGCTCCCGCTCTTTTAAATGACATTAAGCTTTCTTCAATTGCCTTCTCAGATATTATTTTTTTCTTAATACCATTATTAATCAAACTATATTCTCCAGATACCTGATATGCAAATACAGGTATTTTGAAGGTATCACTAAGCAATTTGATTATATCAAGATAAGGCATTCCTGGTTTAACTATAACAAAATCTGCACCTTCATTAATATCAAGAGCAACTTCTCTCAAAGCTTCTTTTTGGTTTAAAAAGTTCATCTGATAATTTTTTTTATCACTTTTTAAGCTTTTTTTTGATCCTATGGCATCTCTAAATGGACCATAAAAATTTGATGCATATTTGACAGCATAAGATAAAATTTGAACTAATTTAAAATTATTCTTATCTAAAGCTTTTCTTATTTTCCCTATCCTTCCATCCATCATGTCAGATGGTGCTATGACATCGCATCCCATTTCAGCTAGCAATAACGCCTGTTTAACTAAAATTTCGACAGTTTCATCATTCTGAACATATCCTTTTTTTAATAAACCATCATGACCATGAGAAGTATAAGGATCCAAAGCTACATCACACATTATTCCAATATCTGATTTAAATTTTTTTTTAATAAGTTTTAAAGCTTTGCATACCAGATTATTTTCATTTAATGCTTCCGATCCATCTTTGTCCTTTTTTACTATTTGAGTATGTGGAAATAGTGCTAAAAGAGGCAATTTAAGTTTAAGTGCTTTCTCAACAACTTTTTCTATTTTATCTATTGAATATCTATATACACCGGGCATAGTAGAAATTTGATTTTTTTGATTTTTACCATCAGTTAGAAATATTGGCCAAATTAAGTCGTTGGATGACAAACTATTTTCACTTACAAGATGTCTAGACCACTCGGTTTTTCTATTTCTTCTTAACCTTGTGTTAGGATACGATCCAATAAGCTTCATTTTTCTAGTTATTAAATTATTATTTTATTATGATTAATGCGACAAAAATAATGTATATTATTATCTTTTATAAGGTATTTAATAAAGTAGCACAATGTATTCAATGGTAGATAAGAAAATAGAGTTCTTTTGACTGCTTGTGTTTTAAATTATTAATTTAATTAAGAATATTCACTTGAAAAAAATACTAATCGCATCCGATCATGCGGGCTATGAGCTTAAGGAGATTATTAAGAAACATCTGTCAAAGAAAGAATTGATGGTTGTTGATTTGGGTCCTTTTAATTTAGTAAAGGTCGATTATCCTGACTACGCCCATAAATTATCTAAAAGAATTAATCTTAATAAAAAATTATCAGGCATTCTCGTTTGTGGATCAGGTATAGGAATGGAAATGACAGCAAATAGATATAATAATGTAAGAGCTGCACTATGCTATAATCAAAAGTCGGCAAAATTAGCAAGATCACATAACAATGCTAATGTTATCACATTTGGCTCAAGATTGACAAAAAAAAATATTGTCCTTAAATGTATAAATATTTTTTTGAATACGAAATTCAAAGGTGGTCGTCATACAAAGAGAATCAATAAAATATAAATCATTATGACTAAATTAAATAAATATATCTCAACCAATTATCAAAATTTTTTTGATAAAAATTTATCGTTAGTTGATCCAGAATTATATAGTTCTATAAAACATGAGTTTGAAAGACAACAGGAGCATATTGAATTAATTGCTTCGGAAAATATTGTTTCCAAAGCTGTATTGGATGCCCAGGGTTCAATTATGACAAATAAATATGCCGAGGGATATCCATCTAAAAGATATTACGGTGGATGTGAATTTGTTGATAAAGCGGAAGATTTGGCTATAGAAAGAGTAAGGAAACTATTTAATTGCAAGTATGCAAACGTGCAGCCTCATTCTGGCGCTCAAGCCAATGGAGCTGTATACCTTGCCCTTTTAAATCCTGGAGACACAATACTTGGTATGAGTTTAAATTCAGGAGGTCATTTAACACATGGAGCTAAAGTTTCTCTTTCAGGCAAATGGTTAAATTCATTTCATTATGAAGTAGACAAAGAAAGCGGACTGATTAACTATAATGAAGTTGAAATAATTGCAAAGCAACATAAACCTAAACTGATTATTGCTGGTGGCAGTGCATATTCTAGAATAATTGACTTTAAAAAATTTCGTGAAATAGCAAACAAAGTGAACGCATATCTTATGGTAGACATGGCTCATTTTGCTGGATTAGTTGCAGGAAAATGTTATCCAAATCCAATTGAACATGCTGATATTGTTACATCAACAACGCACAAAGTATTAAGAGGCGGAAGAGGTGGAATTATTTTAACCAATAGAGAAGATTTGATTAAAAAAGTTAATTCTGCTGTTTTTCCAGGCTATCAAGGTGGACCTTTAATGCACATTATTGCAGCAAAGGCTGTTTGTTTTCATGAAGCTCTGCAAGACAGTTTTAAGATTTATATTAAGTCTGTTATTGAGAATGCAAAAATTTTATCAGAAACGTTAAAAATCAATGGCTTTAAAATATTTTCTGGCGGCACCGATACACACCTAATGTTAGTTGATTTAAGACCATATAATGTTACTGGAAAAGATGCTGAATCAAGTTTGGAAAAAGCAAATATAACGTGTAACAAAAATGGAATTCCTTTTGACACAGAAAAAATGACAATAACTTCTGGAATAAGATTGGGCACACAAGCAGCTACAACAAGGGGTTTTGGTGTAAATGAATTCAGGAAGGTGGGGGAATTAATAACAAAAGTTATAGTTGGTTTGTCAAAAAACCCTAGCGATAATAGAAAAATTGAAAATCAAGTAAAAGAAGAAGTAATCAAACTTTGTTCTTTGTTTCCTATTTATAATCATTTAAAAGATAACTAATTATGCTTTGTCCATTTTGTAAAACTGGCGATACTTCAGTAGTTGACTCAAGACCTACCGAGGATGGTACGGCAATAAGAAGGCGAAGAACATGCGGTTGTGGTGAGAGATTTACAACATTCGAAAGAATTCAATTTAGAGAAATAATGGTCCTAAAAAAAAATGGAAGAAAATCTATTTTTGATAGAGATAAATTATCAAAGTCAATATACATTGCTCTTAAAAAAAGACCTCTAGACACTGATACTGTTGAAAAATTTATATCAAAAATATCAAGAAATTTAGAAGAAATGGGTCAAAGTGAAATAGCATCGAGCATTATAGGAAAAATGGTTATGGATGGTCTTAAAAATCTTGATCCTATTGCATATGTTAGGTTTGCCTCAGTCTACAGAAATTTTAGGGAAGTAAAAGATTTCGAGCAATTTGTGGACAAGCTGGATGTTTCCAAAAAAACACAAAACTAATATAAAACATAAATATTTTATGAAACTTGCTTATAATCAAGCAAGTAAGGTATTAGGAAACACAGGGAGTAACCCTGCTGTTGGCTGTGTAATTGTTAAGAATAATGAATTAGTTAGTTTAGCACATACTAATTTTAATGGTAGACCACATGCTGAAAGAATAGCTTTATCAAATAAAAAAATTAACTTTAAAGGTTCATTGCTATACTCGACCCTTGAACCTTGCAGTCATTATGGAAAAACATCACCATGCACTGATATTATTAAAAAGCGAAGTATCAAAACGGTATATTTTTCTAAATTTGATCCTGATAGGAGAAGTTTTAAAAAAGCAAAAAAAAAATTAAATAAATGTAATATTAAAACGTTCGAAAACATACATAAATATATAGGAGATTGCTTCTATAAAGATTTCAACATCAGGAAAAGGACTAACAATATTTTTATTTCATCAAAATTAGCCACTTCAAAAGATTTATTTATTTCTGAAAAGTATAACAAATGGATAACAAATGTTTATTCAAGAGCTAGGGTCCATTTATTGCGCGCAAATCACGATTCTATTTTAACTACTTCGAGGACAATTTTGAAAGATGATCCAATGTTAAATTGTCGTATTGATGGATTGCAACATTACTCTCCAAAAAGATTTGTCATTGATAAAGATCTAACCATACCTATGACATCAAAAATAATTAGAACAGCTGACAATATATCAACATATCTCTTTTACAATTCAATCGATAATAATAAATTAAATAAATTAAGTCAGGTTAAAGTTAAAACAATAAGAATCGATCTAAAGAATAAGCATTTAGATTTTAATAAAATAATACTTTTTTTAAGAAATAAGGGATTTTATAGAGTCTTTGTGGAAGCAGGAATTAAATTTAATAATTTTTTGCTTGATAATTTGTATATAAATGATTTTTATCATTTTTACTCTGATCAATTATTTGGAAATAGAGGTTTATATAATACAAAAAATTTTTTTAACAAGATGAATAAGATAAAACGAAGCAAAAGAGAAATTGAAATCAATTTATTCCAAGATAAATTACTAAAATATTCATTAAAATAATGTTTACTGGTATAATAAAAAAAAATGGAATTGTTAAAAAAATTATATCTAATAATAAAGAAATTAAGATAGGAGTAAAAAGCAGCTTAAAATTAACAAACAAAGATTTGGGATCGTCGATTAATTGCTCTGGTGTTTGCTTGACTCTTGAAAAAATATACAAGGGATTATATTTTTTTCATTTAAGCAGAGAAACTTTAAGAGTCAGTAATTTTAATAACATCAAATTAAATCAAGTTATAAATCTAGAAAAATCTCTTAAGTTTGGTAATGAAATTTCAGGACATTTTGTTCAAGGACATATAGATACAATTTCAAAACTTAAAAAGAAATGTATATATGGAAAATCTTGGTACTTATATTTTTCAATAAATAAAAGTCTTAAAAAATTTTTAAATTCTAAAAGCGCTGTTGCAATAAATGGAGTCTCGTTAACTATTGCAAAGGTATTCGTAAATAGTTTTTTGGTTGTGGTAATACCTCACACTTTAAAGTTGACAAATTTAAAAAATATTAAAAATAATGAT
>CEPX01036952.1_pt1 | contig 56725 bp, 72 predicted proteins | sample 361361 | NCBI WGS metagenome assembly CEPX01 (sample SAMEA2619974, study PRJEB7988) | marine metagenome | biome: marine biome (ENVO:00000447); feature: mesopelagic zone (ENVO:00000213) & marine oxygen minimum zone (ENVO:01000065); material: "saline water (ENVO:00002010), including plankton...
TTTTTCCAACTCAGAATGAACAGGATAAAGGTCATGAGCAAAGTAGTTCCAATAAACCCTAAGCGCACACAACCAAAGCCAGCTTATACCCCAACACGGAGAGCCGCGTAATGCGCTCGCCGTTCGTGTGGTGGTGTAAGCGTCAAAGCGCGAGTTTCGTGCATCAGTTTAAAACCGACTGGCAGTTTCGAGCGGCAACTATTGTATTAGCGGTTGAGTTAGCAGCTTTAGCCTATTACGCATCTGTCAGTTTTTGGCTGGATGCGTTTATTAAATCAATTTAGCAGTAAGCGTTTGATGTTGCGCTTTAAACGTCCTGAATGTACCGCCTGAGCAATCCTCTTCCGTATTGCGAGGACATTCAGATAAACGAAGCAGAAGTCATAAGAGTGTTGGGCTACTCGGACATGGTTAGCGACCTTAGCTAGCGGCGAAAGACAAAGGTGACACTTGGAGAGACAAGGTGTTTTGAGAATGACTGCTAGGGATGTAACGCAAGAAGCGCCCTAACGGGTAATGAGCTTGGTCAGTGTGGTATCGGTCAGTCATTCATCAAAGCGTTATTGCTGCTGGCTGTGGGCGAATGAGGGTGCCCACTATAAACCCCACGGAATTAACCGACAAAGCCATGGGCCAGAGAACGTTCGGATAAGACGAGGCACCGGCAACGCTTTCTAGTATCGGTAACGGTAAGCAATAGGGCTTATTCATCCGAGTTGGTGCCAAGGTGACGACCATGGCCGCGCCTACTGCGAAAGTGTAGGGCGTTTTGAGAAGGTGCTTCGCCTAGTTGCAACCACTTTGAGTAACGTATTAATTCTCAAAGGAGTAGGCACCTTCATCAAAGCGTTATGCGGATTGCACAAATGCGGTCGGCGCTTTCGACTAGCCCACGTTACGGGTCTAAACGAAAAAACCCCGCTAGCCGTGGAAAGCAAATGCGGGGTTTGTAGAACTAACTACAGGAAAGATTATGAGCGATTTAATCAAGTTTGACAACCGAAACTACACCATAGGCGCCAAAGGCCATTGTGTAGCCATTAGAACGAACCAGCTAGGCAAGGTTATGCACCTAACTGCCAACGAAACGCTGAAGCTTATAGCAGAGCTTGAATCGGCACTAGATGAATTGGCAGAGGTGAAGAAAAATGGCTAGCCCAGCAACAATACATCAACTTCACAAGGGGCAGCAGGCTATGCCCAGTAAAAACGGTTTCATCACCGTGTGGCGAGATATTCAAAAACAGCCGTGGTACAAATCACCAGAGCATTTAGCCATCTTTATGCATATTCTTACCAGCGCTACGCATCAACATCGCTCAGTCGATTTCAAGGGCGTTCCTGTCAGTCTTTTGCCTGGTCAATTTATTACCACCTACAAAAAGCTTGCTGAAACGTTTGGTATAGAATCAGAAAGCAAGGTTCGCCGCATTGTTAATAAGTTTATAAAACTAGACCAAATCACCAAGGCAAATTTAAAAAAAGGCCGCACTGATATTGGTTTAATTTTAACCATAAATAACTGGGAAAAGTGGCAAAAAGCCGACACCCCAAGCGACACCCCAAGCGACACCCCAAAGGTCGCGTATTTAAAGGGCTTGAATGGCAGTGCCGACACCCAAACCGACACCCCAAGCGACACCCTTAACAATAATGATATTAACAATAAACTAGTATCTAAAGATACTTGTCAAAACTCTGAAGAGTTTTCACCCGCTCAATTACCGAAAGTTCCACATCAAGAAATAATCAACTTGTTTGGAGAAATTCTACCGTCACTGCCACAACCTAAAAAACTTACGGCAGCTAGGCAGAAATCTATTCGCGCAAGACACATGAACGATTTGAAAGCGGATGTGAACAATTGGCGCAAATACTTCACGTATATCCGTGACAACTGCCAGTGGATGCTATCAGGCCAGTACAACGTAGATTTTGATTACGTGATACGCCAGTCAACGTTTGTGAAAATTTTGGAGGGCGCGAAAGATGATCGCAAATAACCCTCAACCACAAAACTTGCGCGTACCACCACACAGCCTAGAAGCTGAACAATCGGTGCTTGCTGCTATCATGGCATACGGCAAAGTTGAACAAGACATCCGTGAAGCGATGGATATGCTTTCGCCAGATATGTTCTACAACACGTTTCATCAAGACATTTACCGCACGATTACCAACATGGGTGAAACTGATGCAGTAGCGTTAGCAGATGAAATGGTGCGCTTGAAAATTGTTGAACAACAGCAGTTCGCCGATGTAGTTGGCTTGGCGGCTTCAAGTTTTACCAAAGCAGGCATTAGTCGTTACGTAAACATTATCCGTGAACGTCATGCGCAACGTTACATGATTGACCTTGCCCATAACGCCCTAGAGCAAATGTACAACGGCGAAAGCGCAGAAGGCGCAATGAGCGAGCTATCAGAACGCGCAAGCCTAATTGACACTTCAACCGTTTACGAGCCTCGCTACATTGGCGATATGGTTGGAGACTGGGTAGACGTTATGGAAAAACGCGCCAACAATGACCAATCAGTCATTGGCGTTCCTACCGGCATCGAAGGCATTGATAAAGATATCGTTGGATTAGGCGCTAACTGGCTAATTGTTTTAGGCGGTAGACCTTCACACGGTAAAAGCTTAGTCGCTCAACACATAGCAAACAGCGTATCGACACAAGGCGAAGTGTTGTTCATGTCGATGGAAATGAGTTACGGCGAAATAATGGATCGCGTTATCTCGCTTATGTCACATTGCGACCCTACTGAAATTCGCCGTGGCACGTTGGAAGAACACGACTTTGCGCGAGTAAGTGAGTTTTTAAAGCGCATCAAAGCCGACAACTACAAGCTTTACTACGATGACACACCTAGTTTAACCATAGACCAGGTATGCGCCAGAGCAAAAGCGTTCAAGCGCAAGCGCCCTAATTGCAAATTGATTCAAATCGATTATCTAGGGCTTATGCAAACGCCAAAGGCAGAGCGTAACGACCTATCAATCAAAACCATTACCAATCGCCTAAAGCAGCTCACTAAAGAGATTGGTGTGCCCATCATGCTTTTGACGCAGTTAAGCCGTGAAGCAGACAAAGCCGAGCGCAATGCAATGAATCACTTAGCCGATTCTTCAGCCATCGAGCGTGATGCAGACCTTGTTATTTTCTGCCGCAACTTGGGCGTTCATTCACCGCAAATTCCAAAACTCAAAGGTCACTGGATGATTAATTGCGGCAAAAACCGCCACGGCCCGATGTTCAACGATGTTTATTTGAAGTCTTTGAATAATCGAATCATCGAAATGAATTTAGATGAAATCGCTCACCTGATGGAAGTAGATGCGAAGAAATCAAACAAGGGAGGGTTTGACCTGTGACCCCAGCACTAACAGACAAACAAATCAACTACATGGATTTCATCCACAAATTCATTGAGGTAAATGACAACTTTCCTACGTTTGAAGTTATCGCCGAGCATTTTGGCGTAAAGCCCAATAGCGTTGCTGGACACTTGCTAGCCCTGCGCAAAAAAGGCTACCTCGATATGTGCCCGAACATGGCTAGCTATCGCCGCACCAACATTTTTAAAAGCTTTATGGCTATTCGCGAAAGGAATGCAGCATGAACAACATAGAAAAAGCAATCGCTTTCAGTAATGGCGAGTGGAGAACCACCAAAGAACTGGCTAAACACCTTGGCGATAGCAGACCAAGTAACACATTGAAGAGTTTGCAGAACAAGAACGGTGTTACCTATGAAGCCGACCACAACGAGCACGGTAAAACCATTCGTTACCGCGCCAGCTTTATTCGCGACTACACACCGGTAGATATTGCGAAGTCACGTAAGGCCAGAGGCTTACCATTTGGCTTGGAGTCAATCAGCATTTTAGGTGGTGCAGCATGAGTAACGATTTATGGAGTACGCCGCCAGAGGTGTTCAACGCGCTAGATAAAGAGTTTAGCTTTGGTGTTGATGTGTGCGCGGAAGATGAAACAGCAAAGTGCCTAGTCTATTGGACTATCGAGGATGATGCGTTAACTCAGGATTGGGCGAATTTTGGTAAGTCTCGCTTTGGCAATCAGACACTTTGGTGTAACCCACCATACAGCAATATTAAGCCCTGGGTGGAAAAGGCGATTGAAGCACAGTTAAACGGGCGAATGACAGTAATGCTTGTTATGTGCGACCCATCAGTTAAATGGTTCAGCCTTGCTCAGCAATATGCCAGTGAAACCCGTTTTGTTACGGATGGCCGCTTAGCGTTCCTAAAGAACGGCGTACCGCAAAAGGGCAATAACAAAGGCTCAGTTATATTCATATTTGACCCACACCGTATAAGCGCTGGGCATGTGTCATTTGTTACGCGTGAAGCGCTAATGACTAAAGGACAGGTTAACAAGTTAGAGGTGGCAGCATGAACCAACACCAAATAGAAAACCGCTCACTACGCATTAAGCGTGAAACCAAAAGCCCAACTTTGCAAAAACGTGCTAAGTCTCGCCGTATCAATGAAGAGTATCGCGATGCCAGTGCAATAGCGTTAAGTGATCAAGAACACTTCAATGCGTTATGGAAGGAGCTAGAGGCGTGAAGCTCGCAAAGCAAACCTGTGTAGCGTCAAAGCCAAGTCAGTTCGCTTCATTCTACGAGGCAGCAAAAGATTGCTTCTCTAAAGGCATGACACTTCTACTTTCCATGCAATCAGTGGATGACGAGAGAAAAGCGGCGCAAAACGCGCTGCAATTCCACTGGTTTAGAGAAATGGAACAGCAAGGCGATTTATCGGCGCGAGAATACAGAGCTTACTGCAAGTTACATTTTGGCGTTCCCATTGCCCGGGAAGATGAAGGGTATAGAGAGCAATATGACGCAGTAATAAAACCGCTCCCATACGTTCAGAAAATTCAAATGATGGACGAGCAAAGCAGGTTCTACATTCCAGTAACCAGCACATTCAATATGACTGAAATGACGCGCTATTTAAGAGAGGTGGAGCGATGGGGTTCAGGTCAAGGCTTTAACTTAACCAGCAATGAAACACTGTATCTGGCAGCTATGGGGATAAAGAAGTGAGTGAAAAAACAATAACTATGTCGCTCGAAGAGTACGAGCAGATTGACGAGAAAGTTAGACAAGCTAAAGCTTATCGCGATGCTGGTGATGCGTATCGCAATGAGGCTCGTGCATTACTAAATGAGGGGCATTACACCTTGGATGTAAGAAAGCATACCCCTGACCCTGGTTATTACCTTAATCACTCACCTGCCTTCCCAATTGTTACCTATTGGTGGGAAAGAGAGGAAAAAATCAAAAGGGATATTGAAGCATTAAAGGATATTGCAAAGCAAAACACTGAGGTGCGCCAGTTGGTTAACCACTTAGAGCGAGCCTTGCCAGCGCAAAAAGAGCTAGAGGCAGCTAGCAATGAGAATGAACGGTTGAAGCGGATTATTACTGAAGCAAAGCAGATTATTGAGAAGTCTGGTTTGCGCGTTAAGTGGAAATTCACAGGCTCTTCCATCATGGAGGAAAGGGTTTGATTAAGCGTCATTACAACGTAAGCCTGATTAAGCCTCACGCAACAAGTACAGAATACAGGTGCTTTGATTTTTTGGTGAAATCCTTTTTTCGTCCAGATGCAAGATACCTGAAAAATTTGATTGATAAATTTCTAGGTGAAGATCACGGATACGTGATTATTTCACTTAGCAGACTGTGAGGCTCAGATGATTACACCAACAAGAACGGTTTGTTATGCGATACCTGAAGAAGATGCCGAGCAGGAGCTAAAGGTCGCTAATGCGTCACCCTTTGGTTTAGAGATTGAATATTCAAAGGGTTTGTATGGGCTGCTGAATTACTCAGAAGTAAGGCGAATCATCGTGAGAGAAGAGCCGGAAGGCCCCGCATACCCGTATTGCAATAAAAATTTTAATCCATTAAACCCATGCGACTGCGGTGATTGCCTGAATGTGCTTGGTCAGTATTCTGGAGTGCGCCCTATCTCGATGGCAGGCCGCGCAAAGATAGAGCTTTATTAATGAAGAATAGGCGTTGCTCACACTGCAAAAAGAAAGGCGAGCAGAGCGATATGCTACTAAGACAGCTAAAAGCCTTCTGTGACCAAAACTGTTTCGCAGAGTGGGCGGCAGCTAACGTTTCTAAACTGGCTAAAAAGGGTAAGCAAATTGAATCGAAGCGACTCAAGGCAAAGAAAGAAAAACTCAAAACAAAAGGCGAACACCTACGCGAAGCACAAACGGCATTTAACAGTTTTATCCGCGAAAGGGATGCGCAAGAGCCGTGTATCAGTTGCGGTAGGTATCACACTGGCAAGTACGATGCAGGGCACTACCGAAGCGTAGGAAGTGCGCCCGAACTGAGATTTGATGAAGACAACTGCCACCGTCAGTGCGTTCCCTGCAATCAGCACCTTTCAGGAAACCTAATTAGTTACCGAATCAACCTGGTCAAGAGAATAGGGCAGGAGCGAGTAGATAAGCTAGAAGGTCCACACGAGCCTAAAAACTACACCATAGAACAAATACAAGACATTAAGGCGCATTATCGCAAGCGTGTACGCGAAATGCAGAAACAAAAAGCGGCATGAGCCGTGCGCTAAAGGTAAATACAACAATGGCACACCCAATCAGAGAACTAGCAAGAATGACTACAAAGTCAAAACAGATTGACGGAATGGGCTTCGGTGGTACCGCGCCTGATGTAAATGAAGTAGCTGGCGCACTGGCAATGCGACACCCTGAAACGCAACTAAAGCTAGATACACATGCTTACTACTTGGCTAGATTGCTCTACGCCGATGATAGTAGCGCAAGAGCGCGCGTTAAAGCTGGCTTGTTGAACGTTATGCTAAAAGCTGAGCTAGAGGTTAGTAACACTTGTTTGGTGCGCATGATTAACTGCGCCATCATCGAAATAAAATCACCTATCATGCGACTAAACCGCAAGACCGGCGAGCAAGAGATTAAACCAACAAGCAAAGTTCAGCTTTGTAAGCGGTTAGGTATCAAGGGTAACAAGCTTCCTGCAAAAATATCTGAAGCCTACAACCAAGTGCTAGAGCAGCTTTACCTATGGAATAGCGAGGCGATAAGCCACGTTAGAGCAACCATGAGAGAGGATGAAGCGGCATGAATAGCGAACTAGCAAGTAACGACATTCGCCAGGCTATTGATGAAGCAGTTAGGCGCTATTACGACAACAAACCACCAAAGGGGGCTACCCATAAATTATGGACGGGCTGTTACTACAGGTGTTGCTATGGTTCATGGCAACTATGGTCACCATTCAGTAATCAGTGGGGCGCAATTGGTTTAAGTAGCGCGGTAAGCGCTGAAGAGATTGGGTTAGAAAAGCTATGAAAAGAAACTACGACAAAGATTACATGCGAAGCACTAGCGAAGACTACCGAAATGGGTATATAGATGGTACACAATCAACGCTCAATATTTTTATGTGGGCCATGATAATTGCCGCAGTAGTTGGTTTTTTATTTGGAGGTGGTCATGGGTAAAGGTATACCAGCAAGAGAGCCAGATGCACTGCGCGATTTAATATCTCAGATGCCGCAGCAACTTTTTGAAGCTTATCGTGATGACTATGAGTTTCACGAATTAGTTCGCCATTTGGCGGAAGATAAGTTGTCTTACGCCCAGGCACTAGAAGAAATGGTGAAGTATTATTTAGGTGTTCGTAAAATTGCAAGAGACAAGGCGATAGATAAGGCAATGAAAGAGCCTGCGCCACCTTTGTATATTGGGAGTTGAAAGCCTATAAAACAGTAGTTGACTCACTGACGAGCTTTGCTTAATATATCCCCATACTAGCACTATTTCACTTGAAGCCCTGACCTAACCAGTCGGGGCTTTTTTTATGGCTGAAATTTATGTTCCCCTACGGCAAAACTTCACAAGCGCGTCTTGATACGTGCCATGTTGATATTCAAACGATATTTGACGAAGTGAAGAAGTTCATTAATGCGTCTATCTTTTGCGGCCACCGCGGTAAAGAAGAACAGAACAAAGCATTTGCCGATGGCCTCAGCCAATTAAAGTGGCCTCACTCCAAACACAACAAAATCCCTTCACTCGCCGTTGACGCTGGCCCTTATTTCGTAGAGCTAAGTAACACAGACTGGAAAGACGAACTGGCTTTTGCTGTATTCGCTGGTCATGTCATGTGTATTGCTCGTCAGCTATATGCTGAGGGTAAAATAACCCACTTGCTTCGCTGGGGTGGTGATTGGGATATGGACGGTAGAAGCCGTGATGAGCGTTTCCGCGACTTACCACACTTTGAATTGTACAAGCCATAGGTGTTGATATGAAACTAGATTTCAAGCCTATGGAAGAAACGCCAACTCTACAGGGTAACGAATACATTCCAGAGTGCTTATTGTACAGCGCTTGTGATGGATATCACTTGGTTCACGCGTTCTTTTCTGCTGAAACGGGTGACTTCAAGTATTTTTCCGACTTTACTGAGGGCAAAATTGAAGACGCAAAAAACTACAAGGCGTGGGCATTGTTAATCGGCGAACCAGAGGTGGCAAAGTGAATTGGTCAGACGTAGGAAGCTTTCTAAAGCAAAATCAAAAAGGCGTAGCCGGTTTAGTTGGTTCGTTATTAACGGGCAATGTAGTGGGCGCGGTCAGTGCTGGGGCTTCAATGGTTGCACAGGCAACGGGAACGACAGACCCCGACCAAGCGTTAGCGACACTACAAAGCGACCCTAATGCTTTGGTTCGGCTTGAAGAAATCGCCGCTGCGCGAGAAGCTGAAGTAAATCGACACCTTGAGTCGGTAATGGCGCTAGAGCTTCAAGATAAACAGCGTAGCCATTCGGAGACGCAGCAGACTGTTCGCAATGGCGATAATGCAGAAGGTGGCGTTAAGTACGTAAGACCTTCACACGCTACATTGTCTTTATTAGCTGGTATCTATTACGGGTTATTCACTGATACGCCCGACCTTATGATATTGGGCGCATTCCTTACTCTGCCTTTCACTTACGCAGGGTTAAGAGAAATCGGTAAACGCAACTTATTGGCGTTTCAGAGCAAAAAATAACCCTTTGTCTAATTCCCAATGGAACAAAATTTGAATAACCATGTTGTTGAAACCACGAAAAGGACAACAGCATGAACACTCACTACCAACAAGAATACAATCAAGAAATGGCCGATAAATCATCAATAGCTACCTATATTGGAGGCGGTATCTCAGCGTTTTGGGGAATACTCACTTCACAAGAGTTCGGTATCTTAATCGGCATGTTGGTAGGTATAGCCGGTCTATGTCTGAACTACTACTTCAAGAAGCGTGACGACAAATACAAACTGGCAGACGAGCGAAGGAAGCAAGAGCTTCACGAAATCACGCTAAAAACAATGGCGAACAACACAGAGGACTAAACGTGGCATTCACCACCGTTACTTCAACGGATGGTCTAGTAGTCGAATCCGAATTAACAGGCGCTACGCTCAGGGTATACAGCCCACAACGAGCAAAGCGCCTTTTTACTGTCAACGTTTCGCACAACGGCCAAGGTAAAGCAAGACTCACTAACGCTTACGGCAACTACTCATTCAAAGTAAGAGTCGCAATCAAAGCCTGGCTAAAACAAAACAACTTCACTTCCTACACCTTTGAGCGCGGAGCGCCCCACGATGGGCAGCGCTCACTAAGTGGGGTAGTTCCTTTAACTGCATAGAGAAACAAACAATGTCCACTAAGAAGCTGACAAAAAAACAAGAGTTGTTTGTCAGTGAATACCTTATTGACTTAAACGCAACTCAGGCAGCTATACGGGCTGGCTACAGTAAAAAAACTGCTTGCGAGACAGGTAACGAGAACCTCAGAAAACCTATTATTCAAGATGCCATATCAAAAGCGCAAAACAAACGGCTCGAAAAGAACGAAGTCAATGCTGATTATGTGCTTAAGCGTCTTATTGAAATTGATGAAATGGACGTTGTTGATATTTTGGATGATGGCGGTCATATCAAGCCCATTACGCAGTGGCCTAAGTCGTGGCGCAGAACAATTTCGGGCTTGGATATTCAAGAGTTAATGATGGGCGAAGTGGAAACCGTCCTACGCAAAATCAAATGGCCTGACAAAGTGAAGAACCTAGAGTTGCTAGGTAAGCATATTGACGTACAGGCGTTCAAAGAGAAGCGCGAAGTAGAAGGCGAGTTAACCGTTAACAACCTTATTGCTGAAATCTCTGAAAGCAACGGTGAAACACGCGCTGTTTTGCCTAAACATGCAAAGTAATTAAATAAGTATTCCGTTTTATTAAAAATATACGGGGTATATATCTTAAATTGTGGATATTGATGCAAAATGACTGAGGAAGAATTAAAAGCCAACCTCAGTGATTGGCGTTGGCGCATCAATAACCTGTACTTCATTACCGACAAAAACGGTAAGAAAATTAAGTTCAAGCTCAACGAAGCGCAAATGACGTTCTTCGAGGGCATGCACTATCGAAATATCATTCTGAAAGCGAGGCAGTTAGGCTTCACCACTTTCACAATGATATTTATGTTGGACGCTTGCTTGTTCAACAACAACACAAAGTGCGCCGTGATCACGCATAGTCGCGATGACTCAATTAGGCTTTTCCGCGAAAAGATAGAGTTTGCGTACAACGCATTGCCTCCGACACTGCAAAGGATGATGCCAGCAACCATCGCAAGAGCGGGTGAACTGGTGTTTAAAAACGGTTCATCTATTGCGGTGGGCACTTCATTTCGTGGTGGTACGCTCACCTATTTGCATATCAGTGAGTTCGGTAAGATATGCGCCAAGTACCCACACAAAGCAAAAGAGATTGTGACCGGTGCTTTTGAGGCGGTATCGAAAGATTGTGTTATTACCATCGAGTCAACGGCAGAAGGTAAAACGGGTTACTTCTACGACTACTGCCAAGAAGCACTAAACAGGCAGCGTAAAGGCATGCCGCCTGGTCAAATGGATTGGGAGCTATTCTTTTTCCCTTGGCATGAAAATCCTGATTACACACTGGACGATGATAACGTTGTCGTTCCTGATAGATTGCTCGAATACAGCTACAAGCTAGAGCAAAAGTACGCAATTCGCCTAACCAATGGGCAATTGGCGTGGTACACCTCAAAAGAAAAGTCACTGGGCTCAGATATTCGCCGTGAATATCCTGCAACACCTGAAGAGGCGTTTGAGCAGTCCATTGAAGGTGCCTACTACCATCGCCAGATAAACGAAATTTACGCAACAGGCCGATTAACCAGCGTGCCGTTTGAGCCAAGCGCTTTGGTTCACACGTTTTGGGATTTGGGTATGTCCGATACCATGAGTATTTGGTTTATCCAGCAAGTCGGGCGTGAGTATCGCGTCATCAATTACTATCAAAACTCAGGTGAAGGACTCGCGTTTTACAAGCGTGTGCTGGATGAACTGAGAGAGAAGCACCATTACAGCTACGGATTTCACGTAGCGCCGCATGATATTGCGGTTAGAGAGCTTGGTACCGGTAAATCTCGACTGGAAACCGCACAATCGCTCGGTATTGATTTTATTACGGCGCCTAAATTATCCATTGCTGATGGTATTGAAGCGGTTCGCGGCGTCTTGCCACTTTGCTGGTTCGATGAAGCGAAGACAGAAAAAGGCTTCTCTGGATTGTCAGCTTATCGAAAAGACTGGGATGACAAGCACGGCGTGTGGAAGTCACAACCGGTACACGATGAAGCCAGCCACTCGTCAGACGCATTCAGAACATTTGCCGTTGCGCTAAACGAAATAAGAGATCGCATGAACGAATCATTTCACACAGGCTTTGCAGAAGTACAAGTTCAAAGCTCAGGAGGTTGGGCATAATGCTGGTAGTTAAAAACGCGGAACAGCTACAAAAAGAAGATGAAGCAGCGAAGAACGCTAAGATTGAAGCTGAACGCGAAGCAACACAGCCACGCATTGTAGATAACTTAGCCGCGCACGTTCATAAATGCTGGACTACAGCGAAAAGTCACAAGGTTGATATTGCTGACCGCCTTACTAATTGCCTACGCAGACGCAAAGGCGAGTACAGCCCTCAAAAGCTAGCGCAAATCAAAGCGCAAGGTGGTAGTGAAATATACATGAATCTCACTGGCACAAAGATCCATGCCGCAAAAGCATGGCTAAGTGACTTGTTTGCGTCCAGTAATGACCGTCCTTTTCACATCGAAGCAACGCCAGTACCTGAATTGCCGCCAGAAATTGCACAGAACATGATTTCCATTGCTATTCAAAACGCAATGATGACCGCAGGAAGCCAACAAGAAGTCATGGCGATGACTGAGCAGGTTCTAAAGCAGCACGAAGAGCGCATTAAATCGGAGATAAACGAAGAAGCCGAAGCGCGTATGGAAAAGATGGCCGAGCATATTGAAGATATGATGGTCGAAGGTGATTTTCGTGGCGAGTTCGATGCGTTCTTAGATGACTTGGTAACGTACCCGTTTGCTATTTTAAAAGGCCCAATCTACCGCAAACAGAAACGCGTGAAGTGGGTGCAGGATAAACAGACCGGCAGACACGTACCAAAGATAGAAGATAAGCTTGTTCGTAAATTTAGACGCGTAAGCCCGTTTGATTTCTATCCTTCACCATCTACAACCAATATTGGTGACCACTGGCATATTGAGCACGTGCGCTTTACACCTTCAACACTCGCATCAATGCGCGGCTCTAAAGGCTACAACAGCCAAAACATTGCCATGGCATTGAACGACCATCGTTTAGGTTTACGTCAGTGGGTATTTGAAGACTCAGAGCGTGAGCGCCTAGAAGGTAAGCGCAACTTCAATCATCATCAGTATGAAAACATCGATGGCCTAGAGTTCACTGGATGGATTCAGGGCAAGCAGTTGCTTGAATGGGGCATTGAGCAACAGATTACCGACCCTTACGCAGAATATCCGGTAACCGTTGTTGTCGTGGGTAACTACACAATTAAAGCATCGGTCAACCCTGACCCGAATGGTAAGCCAGGTTATTACAAAGCAACATTCCGCAGCCTGCCTAATTCATTTTGTGGTGAAGCACTGGCCGAAATCATTGAAGACATTCAAGACGCGGCCAATGCAACCATGCGAGCACTTATCAACAACATGGCAATTGGCGCACAACCACAAATCGCCGTTGACTTGGCGCAGATACCGCAGGGCGCGAACATCACCAGTATTCACCCGGGTAAAATCTGGCAGTTCAGCAGTAAGGGCGTAAACGGTGCAGGGCAAAGCAAGCCTGGTATCAATTTCTTTAGTCCTGAAATCAAAGCCAATGAGTTGCTTACTGTGTACGAGAAGTTTGAACGCTACGCCGATGATAAAAGCGGTATTCCTGCCTATGCGTATGGTTCAGACCAAGCGGCTGGCGCAGGTAAAACCGCCTCTGGTTTATCTATGCTGATGAATGCGGCCAGTAAATCTATGAAAGAAGTGGTGCGAGCGGTAGATATTCACGTAATTGAGCCGCTTGTTTCTAACCTCTACACAAGCGCCATGATTGACCCTGATGTGCCTGAAGACATTAAAGGCGATGCACAAGTTAAAGCGCGTGGCTCTGATGCACTAATGCACAAAGAAGCCACCGCAATGCGACAAGCTGAGTTCCTAGCCACGACTAACAACCCAACTGACATGCAAATCATTGGTCCTGAAGGTCGCAGGGTATTACTTGAAAGTGCAGCTAAAGCCGCCGACTTACCTGCAGCGCGTTTCGTTCCTACTGAAGACGAGCTTAGACAAAAGCTAATGCAAGAAATGGCAGCGGTTCAGCAGCAGGCGGCAGCACAAGGGCAGGTGCCGCAATGATAACCAATCTAACGGTACCGCAATTAAAGTCGCTTATTTATTTAAAGAACGTTCACACAGAGCACTACAACAACATTCAAGACATTATCAATATGTTGGTAGAGCAGAACGTTGAAGCGCTAAAAAGCGCAGTGAACACACAAGAAATGTTTAAAAGCCAAGGCGCTATTTACACATTAGAAGAATTATTGGCATTACTGGATGACCCGAAGACCACACTGGCTCGGATTGAACAGTAATACCAACCACGCCTTAACGGGCAAATCATAAGGTCGCTATCCAGCGGCCTTTTTTTATACCTAAACGAAAGTGAACACCAGTGGGAATACCGCAAGGCTCCCGAAGATACTGACTCACCGAGGATAAGACACAATGGCTTTACCACAGGCACTGCAAGACGCAAATGAAAAAGCAAACGAGTTAATTCGCCAGCAAAGCGAAGGGCAAAAATCAACTCCCGACACTGGGAACACTGAAGACCCTAAGCCGCAAGCGCAGCAACCACAAGAGAACAGAACACCCGAACAGGCACAACAGCCGCAACAATCGGACTCTGAACAAACGTGGGAACATAAATATCGAGTATTGCAAGGCAAGTACAACGCCGACACCAAAAAGCTTAATGAGCAACTTCAAGAGGCTCAAAAGCGCAGCCAAGACCCAAGCTTGCAACACCGTTTACAGGCCTTAGAGTCTGAAAACTCGCAACTGAAGCAACAATTAGAGCAACAGCAACAGGCGAGCCAATCAAGCGGCGAATTAAAGCTTAATCAAAAATTGGTTGACGAGTACGGCGAAGACTTCGCGCAAGCAGTAGCAGAGCAGTCAAGTGCGGGAACAAGTGAGCTAATCAATCGATTAACTCAGCAGATCAACACGCTTCAATCAAAGTTAGAGCGAACTGAGCAAACCACCTCAGAAACCGCAGGCAACATGCGCATGCGAGAACTGAATGCCGAGCTTAGCAAGCATAATATTGATTTTGAGCAGGTCAATACTGATCCAATGTTCCATGACTGGCTATCTGCCATCGATGACGCAAGCGGCGAGCAACGCAATACGCTGATGAATAACGCGTTCCAGCGAGGCGATATCAATCGCACCGCATACTTTTTCAAAGCCTTTAAAGCCCAAGAGGGCTCCAACTTCAATAACAACCCATTATCAAGCCATGTTGATGTAACCAGCCGCGCACCAAGTGACGCCGCAGGGGTTGACAACGTATGGACCAAAGCGCAGATGGACAAGCTATATGCTGACAGACGCGCTGGCAAATTGACTGATGCAGAGTTTCAGAAGTGGGAGCAACAACTATTTTCCGCGATGCAACAAGGTACATACCTCGGCTAGCGGTTTTTTGGAGTAATTAAAAATGGGTTATCCTGTAGCAACCGGCGCAGTCAACTATTCAAACACTGGCGCTAACAACAACTCTAGCTTTATCCCTGAAATTTGGTCTACGAAGTTACTGACCAAGTATTACGAAAACTGTGTTTACATGGAAATTGCAAACACTGACTACGAAGGTGAAATTAAGGCGCATGGTGACAAGGTTAATATCCGCACCATTCCTGATATCACTATCAACGACTATGAGAAAGGTCAAGACCTGAACTACGAGCAGCCAGAAAGTGCGCCTGTGTCGTTAACTATCGACCAAGGCCACTATTTTGCGTTCAAAGTAAACAGCGTTGATAAGTACCAGGCAGATATCAATCTGATGGATACGTTCTCGCAAGATGGCGGCATGAAAATGAAACGCCGTGTTGATGCTAACGTATTGGGCTCTATCTACGCCGGTGCTGCGGCGGTAAATGCTGGCGCAAACGCGGGTAAAGATTCAGGCTCATTGAACTTGGGTACCGCAGCTGCGCCTATTGACGTTACAAAAGACAATATCATTGACGTGCTAGTAGAGCGCTTCGGTGTATGTCTTGATGAAACGGACACGCCAGACGAAGACCGCTATGTGGTTCTTCCTCCTTCAATGTGTGCACGCATCAAAACGTCAGAATTGAAAGACGCGAGCTTAACCGGTGACGGTAACTCTACGCTTCGCTCTGGCAAAATCGGCATGATTGACCGCCTTCACATCTACTCTTCACGTAACCTACGTAACACCAGTGGCGCGTATGACGTGTTGTTTGGTCACAAGTCAGCGCTATCGTTTGCCGCACAAATCACTGAAATGGAAAAACTAAAGAACCCGAAAGACTTCGGTGACTTGGTTCGTTCACTGTTTGTGTACGGTTTTGATGTGTTGCTACCTGAGCAACTTGGTCACAGTGTAATGCGCCTGGGTTAATTCCCGCGCATAACGTAAACCCTTTCGCCCCCTTAATTGGGGGCTTTTTCGTTTAAGGAGCCTAGAAAATGGCACAAGCAAAACCAACGACTGAAGGCGCAGTAGATTTACAAGATAGCGCTACCGCTGAAGCACCTGACTATCTTCAAGCAAGTTCGGGTCGCGTATTTAAAGCAACACCTTATCTTGTTAAGCAGTGGCGCAAAGGCAAGTTTGGCATGGTCAAGGCCACTAAAAAAGACTACGACGATGCTGTAAAAGCTGGCAAAGCGTAAGAGCGAGGTTCACCAATGGCAACACGTAAAGTTATTGATGCAATTGCGCAAGTGCGAGCAACGCTTGTAGATAATACAAGTACACGCTGGCCTAATCCTGAACTACTAAACGCCTATAACAATGCTGTCTTGGCAGTGGTGAACCTTCGTCCTGATGCCAGCACTAAGAACGTTGCGTTCACGCTGGTAGCAGGCGAGTCAAAGCAAACCTTGCCTAGTGATGGTCTTCGCTGGATGGACGTTGTTTATGATGTAGCGTCAGGTCAACCAATCAGAAGCACCAAGCGCCGAATATTGGACGACCAGATCCCTAACTGGCACAACACAGCAGGTGAGCGCGTAGCAAGTTGGGCATTTGACGAGCGCGACCCGAAGACAATTTATGTTTACCCGCAGCCGACACAGGCCAAGGATATTCAAATTGTTTACTCGGTAGCACCACAAGCAGTAAACATTACTGATTTTGAGAACGACACCACCACTATCAGTATTGATGATTGCTATTTCAATGCAATCAAGGAGTACATGCTTTACGCAGCCTACTCGAAAGATGCAGATTACGCGGCTAACGCACAACGCGCAGCCTCGCATTACAGCATTTTCGAGCGTGCACTAGGTAATAAATCTGGTGTAGATAAAGCGGCTAACCCTGAAGAGCGCATGTAAATGGTAACTTTTGATAGCTTATCCACGCTTGTAGCGCCTTACACACCCAATGTGCCAGCGTTCACAGCGGCTAATGCTATCCGCGAGGCAGCACGTGACTTTTTACGTCACGTGTTTGCCTATCAGCGCGAGATAGAGATTTGTGTAATTGAAGGCGAAGCGAAGTACAAAATAGAGCCGTATGACGCACACACCGAAGTTATATCGATACTTGAAGTAAAGCGCAGTGATAGTGATGTGCTTACGCAGATGCAAAAAGAAAATCGCGATACATACAGCGGCAAGCCTAGTCACTACATCGGCACCTTTGATCGCACAATTAAACTCTTTCCCGTTCCTAATAAAGATGAAGAGTTAACGGTAACCATTGCGGTTCGCCCAACCTTTCAAGCGCCCATTATTGATAGAGCAGTGTTTGACGATAACGCTGAAGCTTTTCGATGGGGGGCGCTAGCTATTCTCAAAAAACACCCTGGTACTGAATGGTTTTCACCTGAAGAAGTGCCGTATTACGAAAATCTCTTCCTTGAAGCGAAAAACAAGAAAGCTGAAGAAATCAGACTTGGCAACATGCCTAACAACATGAAACTGGAAATTCCTAGCTTCCTATGACCGGCATTTATAAAACTGGCACGATAACACTCAACAGTAATTCAAACATCGTGACAGGTAATGGCACGCTCTTTCAAAGCGTTGCCAATGCGCGTTTGGGTGATTTGTTTTCGCTTGACGGTAAAGAGTTCTTTGAAATTTACCAAGTCGATACCGAAACGCAGCTACGCATTAGAAACTTGGTTACCGGTGCTAAGTATCAAGGCCAAAGCGTTGCCGCCGTTAGCTACGCTATAGTGCGAAACTTTGCAGCCTCCACCGATGCGCAAATAGCATCCGACGTTGTAAGCCTGCAGCAACGATGGCACCAACGCGAAAGAGAAATGACAGAGTGGTTTGCGTCTGATGCAAACTATCATCAAATTACCGACATTCGCGGCGATAAGGTACTTGTCATTACGCCAACCGGGTTGAATAACCTTGTTGATGGCCCTGTTAACATTGAGGATTTTGGTTTTCCTTCCGCAAAAGAAAGCCAAGCGTTAGACCTCAATGATTTCCCTGCCGGTATTTTCTATACACGCCCACTGTCTATTGCTCACCAGCCTCCGGGCTTCGGTTCGGGGATTAAGCTCGTTATCACCAACAAAAGTGAAGCGATTTTCTATCAAAAAATCATTGAGCTTAGTACGTCAAAAGTTCGCTATCGTATTGCCACTACAGCCGCCAATGCTGAATTATGGAACACGCTAGGTAGCGAGGATGGAGGAAGCGCACAAGTAACATGGAATGATATTCAGGGTGAAATTCCAGTCACTGCTACAAGATGGCCTAGCTTCCAAGAAGTGACTGGCGATGTAGCGCAAATACTTCCTGATACTGCAAAGCGGTGGCCTTCATTCAGTGAGGTAAGTGGTGACATAAACAGCTTGCTTGCTGATTTTGCTAAACGTTGGCCGAGCTTTGAGGAAGTGACTGGCGATATTTTGCCACTACTACCAGAAACCGCAACACGCTGGCCTGATTTCCAGGAAGTGACGGGTACGGTATCGGATGAGCAATTACCAGAGTCAGTGACGCAGGATAAGAAGTCGCTGGCAATTAGCCCTCGTATAAAGCGCGAGCAAAGTTTAACTCAGCGTCTGACTGACTATCCGACACTAAAGAAAACTGAAGTACGTCCAACCGAATCACCTAACAACAAGCGTATGATTCAGTTTGATGATGTGCGTACAGAAGTGCACATAGCATTGACTGATAGATGGTTTACCATACCTACCACTATTGCCAGCCGCGCTTTTCCTGTCTTTTATCGTGGGTTAATACTTCGTTTCAATAACAGCAGTTCGTACTCTGGCAACATAAAAATGCGCGTTTATCCGATGGGTACGGGCGGTTTAGGTTTACCAAACAACCCCACGCTAGCTGATCACCAGTGGCACGAGTACGAAACAACAGTTACAGATCTTTACAAAATAGGTGAATTCGGTAGTCAGTATTTTGAAGGGATTATTGAGTACATCGAACTAGACACCGGTTGGCATCAATTTGATGTAAACCAATCCAATGTGGGATCACTCAATGCCAAATTTGATGTGGCTTTCGGTACATTCCGCTCACCTTTTAGGACGTTCTACCAAAAAGCCGATGGCTATTGGTATAGCGAAGATATGACGCCAGAAAATCCTAACAGTATAGGACCAAGTTGGACTAGAGACGTTAATGACCCAAGGACATTTACCGTCACTGATGCTTCTGATAGTACCGATGCTTTACGCTTTTTTGGCGATTCGTATGATGATTTTCAGTTTGAAATCATATTGGACGTCGAATACATAACACACGTTATGGCGGTTACTGTTTCTAACTCTGACCCTAACCGAATCTATTACCCCGGTCCTGCAAGATTTCTTACCAACGATCGCATTTACTTCAAACGAGGTGGCTCTACGACGAATGCAAAACTAACCATTGAATCAATAAAAATGAGGATTCCGCATTATGGATAGGCTGTTTGACATAAACCTACTTGATGCTAATGGCTGGACAGACGGCGAAGAGTGGAACGATTGCAACCCGGCGCAGGATTTACGAGAAGTATACATACGAATCTATTCGACCAGCGATTATAACGACCCAGATTATAGGATAGATCCTGGGGATAATTTTTTTATAGGTGCTGCTCCTGACAAAGTCAGGGATTGGACGCCTAGAACTCTACCTTGGGATTTTAATGTTCCTAAAGGGCAAAACGGAAACCCCATCTCTTTCTATTTCGGCCTGCAAGTTGGTGAGCGCGAGATTGATACAAATCTCGATAATCATAGTCCTTGGATGCAGAACGTATCTGGCGACTTCATGATTTTGAGTGCTAACTATCACCGCTTTTTTGGGTTGAAAGTTAAAGACTCAGATCCTGTATTGAAGCTCAATTCTGATAACCGCGGAGGCGAAGTACACGGCGCTTTATTAAGCAATGCTGGCCTCATTGAAACACAAGGCTACGCTATGTTTGATTGGATTTTACGTAAGCTCACATTCATCAATACGATATTTAAAGCGCTAGACATTCCTCTAGGTTCCAGCAATGTATCCACCCAAGATTTTGATATTACCGGCGCTGGCGATATAGGAATTGTTATTCGATCTGGTCACTCCGATATGGAGGTGATCGGTGGGACTATCGTGAACGACAATCACGGTTTCAATGAAACTGAAGCACTTCTTCATGGCTTGGAAATAGAACAGGGCGAAAAAGCCGTAGTACGCTACATAGAAACAAAGGGCTTCAGTGGTAATGGGTTCAAGTTTGCGTGTGAAGTCGACGCAAAAGGGCTCAACTCAGATCACGACGGGGCAGGGATTGAGTTCTTAGAAGAGTCTAGCGCCAGAGATTGTATGGTTAGTTGGACTAGGCATTTAGATGGGCAAAGCTTCGCGTACTATTTCCACAAAGGTGGGGAATTAACAAACAGCGGATGTAACTTAGACGAGACTAGCGGCCTTGGAGTAGTGGTTGTAGGGCCTAACGCTACGTTAACCATAAACGGTGGAGATTACAGAGCGCATGCACCTTTGCCTTTTGTTTCGGCACAAGGCAATTGCACGATTGTTTTAAACAACGTGATGATGAACGGCGTTCTTTATAACGAAACCATCGAGCTGCTTGAGGGCGAATCATGGCGCGGGGAAAAGGCACTAGCAACAACGGATACGCTAGAGGTCTTTGCAAATAAAACCCTTAACTTACCTTACATGCATATACCAAACCTTAACGACGCTGTCTCTGTTCAGGGTACTGAACGCCCATTCCAAAGCGCTGTTACTTTACCTAGTGGTGCAAGGGTATTGGCTACAGAAGAGGGCTCGCTACGATATATGCCCGCCGAAGCGTGGCTTCACTTAGACCCGGGTGAAACAGCGGTTGATTACTTTAGGTATTCGACTGAAACGCTAATCTACTTACACCGATTTATTATAAATCCATCGCCCGAAGTAGGGGCAAAAGTAGTCCAGCCAGACGCATTTAGCGGTGTGGGTTTTACCCAAGAAGGTGAGAAATACATAGCGTATGAGTCTACTGGTTCGCTGTCCGCAAGTTTTGCTTTTGAAGAAGGGGAAGTTTATCAGATATCCCTAAAGCTTACCGATGCTGACGGCGGTTATATTACTCCAGCAATAGGCTCAAGTTCAGCCGGATACAGCCATAGCATTAACGGTACAGAAGTTTGGTTGATTAGAGCACCCGCTGGTGCAAACTCTATTAACTTAAATACAAACTCCCTTACGGCGCAAATATCTAATATATATGTCCGTAAGTTACTAAGAACAGAAACCCCTGCAATACCTACCCTCGCGGGCGAAGTTTCAGGGACCACCGTGAATCTTTCGTGGAAACTACCGCCAGTTGATAGATTAAAAAATAGATACACCGCGGATGTTCATATACAGAATCAAGAACTGGCCCAAAATACAGCCGATGGATATAGAAGCAGTGATGCAAGTCGGCACTACTTATTCGAAAACGTATGGGTCCAAAACCGAAGAAACGGTGTAAACCTACGTGGTTGTGAGTCAGTTGAAATTGACGGTATGGATTTTGTTGGGGGATACACAGGGCAGTACGATACTTGGCAAACCGCGATGGTTTCAGAGTACCGCTATCCTTACACCAAAATCCAGCAAATGGGTAACGTAACTGCTGACTTGTTACTTGAATCGAATAGAGGTAACTACAACGCTCAGTTTGGTAACAGTGACATATTTGTTATTAATGCTCCGTTCTGGGGAGCAGGTAGTTGGGGTACACCAACAGAAATTTACACAGCCCACATCTATAACTTTGATGGTAGAAACTCTTCAGACGCAATCATTGACTGTAAGCGTATTACCGAGGTTAACCACGGTAGATTTGAAGGCTCATGTAAAATCGTCCGTACTCACAGACGCGGTGCAGCAATGCTTAACAACAGCGAGTTTATTTCGACATTTGGTACCCGCGAAACTTTCGCACCCAATCACTCACCGGCATACCAAGAAATTTGGAACTGTGTTGCAGACGGCGTGCGATGCGTTACCAAAGAGCAAATGCGCAACCAGAAGAAAAACGGAGACTATTACTTCTCTGGTAGAAGTCTTCTGGCGGGATTCCAAGCCTCAGTCGAAATTCTAAAAACCTACCCGACTATCGACGACCTCAATCGTTTCGCTATGACAGATATGCAGTTTGAAGTGTCTAGTAACGGTGGTTCTAGCTGGTCACCTTTAACCGTTCCGAACGTTGAACTTCCTGGGGTTATAGGCTGTTTCAAACGTTCACTTTCTTTTACTTCAGGCACATACAAGATCAGATGCCGATGCCTCAACGGTGCGCTCGTAGGAGCATGGTCTAACGAAATCACAATTACAGTATAGAGAGATAAATAAATGGGCATTGCGCTAAACGGTCTCAGCACCAAAATAACAAAACTAGGTAAAATCTTTGACCAACACAGTCAAATGGACGTAAGTGATAAAGAGTATTGGCCTTGGCCTGTACTCGGCAGTGAGTTGGATGGTTGGCCGGCAGAACGCTACCCAATGCTTTTTTATACATCTACCGACCATGGTTATATTGGCGGTATATTTTTACGTGTATGGGATAGAAACTTAGGTGAGTTAACCAAAGTAGTTGACGGTATAGAAGTAGCAAACCCTGACGCTATAGTAGAGTGGCAAACTATATCTTCAAGACCAGAGTTTGACCACATCTCTAAGAAGACAAACCCTATATTCGTAGATACAGGAAACGGTTCTCAAACAGAAACTCCATCTGTTATCAAAGCAAACGGTCAGCTTTATCTCTATTACCATAATAACGCTGTTGACCTTACAGGGTATGGTAAAGGAGCAACAGGAAAAACATACCAATCAACTAAGTACGCTACAGGAACAAACGGCGTAGACTTCTCTGGCAATTTCTTATCAACGCTTTGGTATGACGCATACCAAATAGAGGGCGAAGGTCATAACGGTTATTTTGTACCGGATTTAAATGTTATCGAAGATATTCCATACACTTATATAGGTAGAGCCTTGCATGGAGGTGGTACTTTAACACATGGTTCAACCAGTGCTTTTTACGGTTCTAATGACTGTGAGAATTGGTTTAAGATCGATGTGGCTTCTTCGGCCTATGGTGTGCTGCTAGATGACGCTAATTTTGCAAACGGTAGAATCTTAAATGTGGGTGTAGGGCAAATTAAAAAAGAAGGCCCATACTATCGTGCGCGTTCTCATTACAGATTAAGAGTTAGCGGAGGTTCTAGCACCGAAGGTGAAATAGTAGAAACCCTTATAAACTCAGATTTAAATATTGTAGCTAACATCAAAAAGCTTGCTGAGCGAGGGGCAAACGGTGAGTTTGACGATGAATCTGTAGGGTCTTGCCAAAAAGAAATCACGTTTGAAGGCAGAACTTACGGTTTCTACAAAGCAATTTCTAGCTCTGGTGTACACTCACAAGGTATGTATGTTACAGAAGACGAACCATACACTTGGGACGTTTTTGAAACACTCGCAGAGAAACAAACTCTATTTGAGACTGATACAGCTCTAGATGGTACAGCACCTAATTTAACTTACAGCCACACCCCTAGCTTTAGGGATGGAAGTACTGCAGGGTCTATACAAAAAGATTACTACACTTCGCTAGTTTTACCTTCTGACACATCCCCAGGTACAGTAATTAGTACTCAGACTATTGATTTAAGCACCCACGATGTTGTTGACGTTATCTTTAAAAAGATAGGTAAAAACAACAAAATTCCTCAAATATTGGAATTTGGTCTGATAGACGATCTGGGTACTGAAACGTCTAAACTGGCTTATTACTGGCCTGCTAGTAATGGTTTGGATACTGCTCGTTCTGAGCCTATGCAAATTGCTGTTCTAGGTGCCAATGATGAAACTAATAGAACTACGATAAACTATTTTGGTCAAAGTTCGGAATGGCAAACTAACAATAAAGATGAGGCACCAGCTTCTAAGCACACAGTAGGTTTTAGAGTAATTCCTTCAGAAAACCGTATTGTTACTTTAGAAGGTCGTTCTCTTAATGATGTTTTTGACATTACAGGGTTTGACTTCACTAAACCTTTAAAAGTGTTTGTAAGAAACAGGTTAGTTTCTTCTCAAGGCAGTAACTCAATATTTTCTATTTCTGGTATTGAAGTTAATGCTTATAGTCGTAACGCTATCGCTGTGCCGGCTGCTCCTACATTAACGGCTAATAAAACAAGCAACAGTGTGACGCTTTCTACAAACAGCGTTTCGGGTGCCACTGGGTATAAATATTTCCTCGATGGGATTGAGCAAACTGACGGTAACTTCACTGGCCTAGAGCCTGAAACCGAATACACTGTTTATGCGCGTGCCGTAAACGCATTAGGTGATTCACCACCTAGTACCATCCAAACCATCACTACCGACTCTGCTGGAACACCAGACACAACCCCTCCAGTTGTTACGAACAATGGACCTTCGACATTGACGATAACTGTAGGGGACACCTACACACCTGACTTTAGTACCAATGAGGGCACGCTTGCTATAAGTAATCCTGTTGACACAAGTATTGCAGGAACTTACATCGTGACAGCAACAGCCACAGATGCAGCAGGCAACGAAGGAACAGCTACACAAACTGTCATTGTGGAGGAACCTCAAGTAAACCAGCCACCAGTAGCAAACGCTGGCCCCGACCAATCAGTAGCAGCTGGTGCAACCTGCATATTAGAGGGTTCAAATTCAAGTGACGGTGATGGTTCGATTGTCTCTTACTCATGGCGAAAAGTAAGCGGTCCAACCATAGCCCTTGCCAATGCTAACCAAGCGGTAGCATCTTTTATCGCGCCGAGTGAATCAACTATTCAAACGCTCGTCTTTGAATTGACAGTGACGGACGATGATGGCGCAACCAGCACTGATACAGTAACTGTCACCGTTGCCGCCGTTCCTGATGTAGCTGATCCGCTTGACCCTACGCTTAGCGTTATTAGCATTAAGAGTAAAGTTGGCATTGAAGATGATATTCAATCTTTTGGAGTGGTGTCGCTTTATCAATATACCGACAACTTTATTCTCTGCGAGGTGGTGAGCAAGTCTAATGCAGCGCTATCGCCTGATTCATTCAGTCAAGCGGAATACCGCATTGTCGATAATAAAGGCACCAATGTGGTTAAGTTAGGCTTGGGCACGGGCATCAAAGAGGCTGACGGTAAGTTTCTCATACATATCAACTCAGGCATTTTGAATAGTAGCCACAAAGGTTCACTGAAGCATCAGTTCGTTGTGTGGAACCAAGCAGGCTACAAACTCCCGCCTATCTTTGGCGGCACCGTTAATATCATTCCTGTACTAGAGCCAACTCTATGAAATTAGCCGTATCAACGTTTAAGGGGCAGAACAACGCGTTCGCCCCTCGCTTGATTAATACTGAGCAAGCGCAGAAAGCCAGCAATTGTATTGTGAGAAATGGAAATCTCACGCCGAGAAAAGGGAATAGCGTTGTAACGCCAGCACCCACTATCGCTAACAATGCAAAAACCATTTTCCTGTACAAGGGAACGCATTGGTTTAGCTGGCCTAAAGACGTTGATGTAGTTGATAGCCCTATTGCAGAGGATGAATACGACAGGGCGTACTATACCGGCGATGGCGTACCGCGCTATACAAATAGCAGCATTGCTACCGGTGCAGGCGTCCAGCCATTTGCTAACAATACGTTGGGGCTTGATAGCCCTGACGCATTTAGTGCTAGTGTGACTTATCACGACCAATCTAATGACTTAAATGGCCGTGATCCTGCTGACTTCGATACTGAGCCTGAAAGCGGTTATCTCAACTTAGAAACCGATGATGACGAAACGCGCTTTTATGTTTGCACCTACGTAACGGATTTTGGCGAAGAGAGTGCGCCTAGTAACGTATCGCAAGAGTTAAATGTCTTCTGTGAAGATGACAGCGTAACGCTTACGTTTTCAGATACGGGCGGTTTTGGTACGCAGAAAATAAACCGCAGGCGCATTTATCGAAGTGCAACTTCAGGTGATGTAACTCAGTTTTTCTTAGTCGATGAATTGCCAGTTTCTACCGATACCTACACTGACACCAAATCTATTTATGAATTGGGCGCGGAGCTTGAAACCGAAGAGTATGCGAAGCCTCCTGAAAATATGACAGGGCTTATCGCTACGTCTAATGGCGTGGTGATTGGCTTTGTGGGCAATACCGTGGTGCCAAGTGAGCCGTATTTGCCTTACGCGTACCCGCTTGCTTATCGTCAAACGCTACAAGATAAAGTTGTAGCAATGGCTGAAATGAGTTCGGGCGTGGTTATCGCTACCGAAGATAAGCCGGTCATTATGCAAGGAACGCTACCCGACAGCTTTACCATGACAGTCATAGATGCCGCGTTACCGTGCGTCTCTAAACGCTCAATGGTAGATATGGGCGAAGCGGCAATTTATGCCAGCCATGAAGGGCTTGTCTCTATCTCGCAAAGTGGCGCACAACTTATCACCAAGGACTTACTTAGTGAAGAGTATTGGAAGTCGCTCGACCCGAGCAGTGTGCAAGGGTATCGATATAATGAGTTTTATGTAGGCTTTCACAGCGGTAACGCAGGGTTTGTGTTTGATTTGCGCCGTGGCGATTTCTTTGAATTAGATTTCTACGCGGATGCAGGTTACTTCGATTCCTCTTCAGGCGTTCTCTACCTTGTAGTAGATGATGTGCTTGTAAAGTTTGATGAAGGCTTAGCACTTGATTATGAATGGACGTCAAAGCAGTTCGATATAAATACCTTCACGCTTTCTTGTATGAAAGTGTTTGCACCAAACTTAACTGCCACGAATGTAACGCTATATGCAGACGGTGAACAACTCACAAGCTTTCCTCTGCTGGGTGTCGATCCCGTTGTTCGCCTTCCTGCCTTTCGCGGCTCACGCTTTCATATAACGATTGCAGGAAGTGACGAAATTGAAGGTATCGCATTAGCAACGTCACCAGGTGAATTGAATGGCTAATAACAAAAAGGCGTTTTTAGGCGTAGGCGGTAAGCCAAAATTTTCACAGCCCGATCAGCAAAGGCACATAGATTCTGTATCTAAAAATATTGCCATTCTTACTGGGCAAACTAAAAACACTAAAGATAGAGCGGTATTGGTTCGCGATTTGATGGACTTTGGCTTGCTTGATGCGCGTGGCAGGTTTACCGGTGGCGGTGGCACTACGATAGTCGGCGGCGGGAATAACGGCGGCGGCATTGTCAACCCTGACCCTGAAACGCCGACTAAACCCGTCAATGTAAGAGCGTCAGCGGCGTTTACCACTATCATGGTGCAATGGGATTTCCCCAACTATGCAGGCCATGAACATGCAGAGATTTGGCGCAACACCATTGATGCGTTAGGCGATATGACCGACCCGAGGGAAGAGGGTGAAGCGGTGCTTGTTGCTACCGTTGCTGGCTCTATGTTTATGGATAACGTATTGCCCGAGACTGGCTATTATTATTGGGTTCGGTTCGTAAACACCAATGGTCTTGCTGGTCCTGTTCATGGTGCTAGTGGTGTCTACGCTGAAACACTACCTGATATCGAAACCATTTTGAATGAGTTTCAGGAGGATAGCCTAGAAACACTCCAAACCTTTCAGGAGACGTTTAACGGACAGATTGATAGGCTAGACAGTCAAATTGCGGATTTTGGCTTTGAGGCAAGCAAGATTGCCATTAACCAACTAAACTCCGATGTGCTTACCCTGACTGATGGACTCTTTAATCACATTGTTACCACAGAGCGTAACTATAACGACTGGCTAGCTGATGCGAAAGCATTAGGCGATAGGGCCGATGTGACAGAGGCGAAGCTAGAGCAAGAATATTACACCATTGAAGATGCTGACTTGGCTATTGCAAATGCGATAACAAATTTCGAGAGCATAGTTATACGCGAAGATTACGCCACAATTGCACAACTGGAACAAAACTATTATACAAAAAGCGATGCAGACAGCGCGATTGCCGCAGATATTCAGGCATTCAGAGCGACTTACATTGACCCTAACTTTGTAACCGATTCGCAGCTTACGCAAAACTATTACACAAAAAGCGATGCAAATAGCGCAATATCAGCAGGTATTGAAACATTTCGGACAGGGTATCTAGCGGGAAACTACAAGACCGCCGCCGAAATCAACACCGCCCACTATACGAAAACTGATACTGATGGCGCTATAGCTAGCGCTATTTCTACGCTAGAAAGCGAAACGCTCACACCGAATTACGCCACGTTCTCTTACCTATCCACTAACGTCTACACAAAAACACAGGCAGACGCTGCTACCGCTGCGAAGGTTGAAGAATTTAAAGCCGAAATAGTGGATTCAAGCGGCAAGATCACCAATGCGTTTACCAACAAAATGAGTGAAGTGTTGGCTGGCCCTGATGGAGCAATAGCACAAGAAGTAGCAGAATTTGGGGTAACCTATGGAGGCAATACGTACACGATAGCTGAAGGCATACGGGTAAGCGTTGATCTTAATGGTGAGTACACAAAACAGTGGGGTGTTCAGTCCGAAGTAGGAGACTTACAGCACGGCGTAGGTTTCATTGATAATGATGGTACTACGACCTTTATGGTATCAACCGATAATTTTGCCGTATTTAACCCCGTCAATGGCGAGTGGGAAGCGATATTTGGCGTGCGCGATGGTCGTGTTGTTATCACTGAGGCGGTCATAGGTAATGCGTTTTTAGAAACGCTAGCGGTGCAGTTTTCAGCTGTATTTGAAAATGAAGTGCTTGTGAACGGTGAATTAACCGCATGGAAGTTGAAGGGCGCTCAGATTACAGGTAACGCACTTTGGATGGTGAACGGCAATCATTCACTTGCAATTGAGCCCGATGACTTTCTAGCATTCTGGTACGGCGAAGCCGTTTATTACAACGTTGAAACCGATACGGATGATCGCTCAATAGGTAACGCCAAATTTGCACTAACTAATAATGGCAGAGTAATAGCGCGTGGCCTAGAGCTATACGACAACAACAATACTCTGATCATGAGTGCCAACGGTATGAGCGGCACCTTCATTCGAAACTTAACGGTTGACACTCTCAAAATAAAAGCCGATGCGGTTACCGTTCCCACATACATTGAAGGTGAAGTTGTCTTTACTGATCACGTTTGGGCGGAGTTGTTAGATTATTCATTTGAAGAAGATTTCCCTATAAAGGCAATGTTTAATTTCTCGGTCCTTTTTTATCGGCAGGGGGATATTTCAGGCGCTGACGCAGTAAGTATTACTATGCTCGTATATGAGGACGGACAACAAATAGATTCTATTGCGTTGCCCAATATGTATGCAGAGTCAGTAGGGGGTAAAAACTTTGGACATAGCCTTCCGCTTTTCGGTGCAGTTAGTGCGCCGAGCGGAAAAATAAGGGTAAGGGTTTCTGCGCAAGCGAGGGTTGAAAACCAAATGTATAGCTTTAAATTACAAGGCTCAATAACCAATGCAAAAAGATAAAAAATATTACCTTTGTGATGAAGTTACAGGCCAGATAAAATATAAAGCGTCCAAGCTCTTAAACAATAAAATCGAGGAGAATCAACGATTTGTATTGCATTTTGATGTTGATTTAAACTCGCATTATTTCAACTCTGAATCAAACTCTATCGAGGAACGAAAAACATTTCCAGCGGGTAGTTGGGTTGGTGGCGAGTACGTTGTTAACTTGCCTGAGAAAACAATGCTCCTTTGGCAAGGTGAGCGATACACCGTCAATGATGGCACCGCAGAGCTAATGGTTGATCAGCCTGGTCAACATCAAGTCATTCTTATTCATCCTCACTATTACACAGAGACGCGTTACATTGAAAATCCAGAAGCAGATTGATCCATTAAAGTTAAGGCGAAAGGCGTATATGCCAACTGGCGATCAGCTAGACGCCATTATTAAAACGTTTGCTCATTTAGAGGGGCAAGGTGTAGATATTGGTGATGATGGGCGTGAGCTCGTAGCCCACAGCAAGTGGGTTAAAGAGTCATTTGTTAAAAAGTGAGCAATTGACAAAAACCGAGTTTTGAAGTAATTTTTCTCATACTGACACAGACCTCGCCTAAAGCGGGGTTTTTTCGTTTATGCAGCCTGAAAACTTCTATCCCGATATCAAAGCGCTTGGCAAACGCTACGACGAACCCGAACTTCTCGCCCAGGTTAAAGAAGCTATACAGAGCGGCAGTGCCGTGCCTGTCACAACCAAAGAAACGCTAATCATAATAAAGCCCATATATGACCACCAATCCCGAACAGGAATGCTTGTTTGGGTGGGTATTCATCGGGCTCAGAAAGGCGTGGGCAAATACTTCCAACTTGTTCTTGATATGGCGAGAGCAGCAAACATGACTTTTATTCGCTTTGAAACCAAGCGCAAAGGCTTTGCCAAACTAGGCGCTCGTTTTGGTTATGAGCGAATAGGGCAGCGTAACGATTACACGATTTACCAAAAAGAGGTTAACTAACATGGGTGGCGGTGGCGATAACAAAATTGAAGAAACAGCAGAGCAACGGGCACAAGCTGATGTAGCAATGATGCAATGGAAGGACTATTTAAATAAATACCGTCCTTTTGAAGATGCGTTCATGGAAGACGTTGACCGCATGAATACGGGCCAGCAATACAATCAAGTTGCTGGCTTAGCGGCCGTTCCCGTTGAAAGCCAGTTCTCTACCGCTGTTCGTGATACTTCTCGCGCAATGGTAAGCGGTGGCTTAAATCCCACTTCAGGCGCATTCAAATCCAACCTTTCTAAGCTTGATAGAGCCAAATCGACAACCAAAGCCGACAACATGAACCAAGCTCAGGTTGGTCAGCAAAACCGCTATGTAAGCGGCATTTCTAATATTGTCAGAATGGGGCAAGGTCAAGAGACTGAAGCAGTTCAAGGTTTTGGTGATATCGCTTCAATGTCAAATCAAAAAGCCAGTAGTGACGTTGGCCTAGCTGTAAGAGACAGGTTAGACAATCAAAGCGTGATAGGTGCAACGATTGGCGCAGGTGCGCGATACGGCCTCAATTACATTGATAATAACGGTGACGCATAATGTCTTACCTTAAAAGAGCCTATGACGATGTAATGACCGAGTTAGATTTTAGGGCTCGCGGTCAATATCAACTAGGCGGCATAGACCCTAGAGACGATGAATATGCGTCGAAAACGTATGCGCAATTAATTAGAAGCCAGTACGCCGATTATCAAGATCGCTTCCAGCCTTACGAAGAGCGCATGATGGATCTCGCCACTTCGCGTGAACTTCTTGATCAACAACTTTCTCGTATTGGCACAAACATCAATGCTTCATTTGCCAACCCGCAATTTAGTGCCGGGGCACTCGCTTCTCAGCGTTATGGTACGCAGCAGACCGCGCAGGAGCGCAGCTTCAACACGCGTCAGTCAGACATGGACAGAGCGCTCGCAACCGCTCAAGCCAAAAACAATACGCGACTGGCAAACGCAGACATGAAACAAAATATGGTCACTGGTGGAACATCAGTGAGAGGCTTAGTTACAGGCTAGTAAGGGCAATAGAATGAGTTACGGTTTAATAAATACAGGCTCTCACAAAAAGAACTTGGCATTGTCAGGCTTTCGCGATAGCGCTAACGCAGAAAATCAACGAAACATCGCAAACAACCAGTTAGAACAAGCCGAAAGAGCACAAAGGAAAACAAATGCTGGTATGGGTGCTTCAACTGGGGCTTTAATCGGTGCTGAAATGGCTTCATCTTCTGCTGCCGCAGGTGTTGGCGCAGGAGCGGCTGGAGCAGCAGGTACAGGCGCAGCGGCAACTACAGCAGGAACTGCAGCGGCAACGGGTACGGCCGCAAGTGCTGGTACGGCAGCGGCAGGTGCAGGGGCTGCTGGGCTAGGCGTGGCTGGTACTGCGCTGGCCACAGGCGGTATTGGTTTGGCAGCAGGTTTACTTTTATCGGAGTTATTCTAATGAGTTTAGTCGATGGTTTCCGCCAAGGTTTTGGCATGATGAGCGATTACTATAATCGTAAAGATGCCAAGGAATACCGACAAGAACAACTTGGCTTACAACGCCGCCGCATGAACATGGCTGAAGAAAGTCACAATGCGAATATGGAGACAGCAGGGCTAAATACACAGATATTGCAAAACCAAGTAAACGATTTGCCAGCGGCTACCAAGTATCGCAACACAATGCGCGGTTTAGAGGTTAGAGGGCAGCAATTAAGCGTAGACGGACAAGAAACGCAAAATGAGATTAATGATTTCAAATTGGGTGCAGCAAAGACCAATCAAGGCTACAAGGATGAAGACAGGAAAAAGCAAAAGCTAATTGAACGCGCAAAAGCCTATTATGCCGCAGAGGATTATGAGGGGTTTGCTCGCGACAGGAGTTTCGCAGGAACCGATCTTGAACTGCTTCAAGACAGAGAGGGAATGGATGCGATAACTGACTTAAATATGGCAATTGAACTAGGTGATAATGTCGGAATTGTTTCTAGTGCCAATCGTTTGTTTAAGCCTAAACTCAATCGCAATGTAGGGCAAATGGAAGGGCGCAATGGCGGGGTAATAAAAGATATAACTATCCTGGACTTTGTGCAGCAACAAGATGGTTCGTTCAGGGTGCCGGTTCGCGTAACGACTGACAAAGGTACGTATAATTCATACATCAGCGAAATGCGCGGCATTGACCCCAACGATCCCGACAAGAAATTTACCGCTGATGAACTGTTTGGCAAAGCCGCAGTAATGGGTAACTTTGCCTCCCGCATGAAAGCAAGCGGCACAATGGATAAGGTACGCAGTGGCCTAGAAAATTATTTTGCGCCACAGGGCGGCAGAGGTAACGGCATACCTGCAAAAGTTCAGGAAATGGAGTACACGCGCAGACTACTTGGCGATGAACAGTATAAGCAATGGCTGATGTTTGGTCGTGGAAAATCACCACAAGAACTAGGGATGGCAGCTTATAAGTTGGCTTCAGATACATTAGAAGGCGTGTATTTTGATTCGCCTGAAGAGAAGAAAGCCGCAGTTGATCAGATGACAACTGAGCTTGTATCTAAATTCAGTCAGCCCACTCAAAGCGGCACACCTCAACCAGATCCAACCCCCGCACCTGCACCCGACGCAGCTATACAAGCTTTGCGCCAAGACCCAAGCCTAGCAGATGAATTTAAAGCCAAATATAACTATTTGCCAGAAGGGTTTTAAATAAAATGAGTAACTTCTTTGATCAGTTTGACGAGTCCCAACAAAGCAATAAGCCAAACTTCTTTGATAAGTTTGATGACGCTACTAAAGCAAGCCCTGAAGAAAAAGGAACGCTGTCACAAGTTGGAAGCGCTTTTGGTGCTGGTATCGATAAAATGCAGGAGCTTGGCTACCGTGCTGTAAAAGGCTTTACTGATGTTGGTGTGCCACAAGAAGAGCAAACCAATGCTTTAGGTCGCGCCATTGGTCAAGGTGGCTCGCTTTCTCGTTGGGCAGATGAAGGCATTGCGCGAAACATTGAAGAGCAAAAAGCCTATACGCCTAGTGTTGCATCCTATAAAGATATTGAATCTATTGGGGATGCTGCAAGCTATGTAGGTGAAATGACCGCACAGTCAGTGCCAATGATGGCAACAGCGTTGAGCCCTGCAGGTCTATTGGCAATGGGTGGTGGTTTATCTAATGAAGCTTATGAAGCGCAGCCAGAAGATAACAAACAGCCGTGGCGTGCAACCGCTTCAGGCTTTGGTCAAGCTGGCTTAGAGCGCTTAGGTGTTGAAACCGCTATAGGGCGTGTGTTTGGTGGTGAAGGCAAGCAATTCGTTAAGCGCGTTGGTCAATCAATGCTGGGCGAAGGTACTACGGAAACTGGTCAAGAAGCATTAGCGCAATGGGGTTCAGGCAAATCGCTGGATGAAATTGAAAACCTTGATGAAGCGTTTGTGGGTGGCGCATTAGTGGGCGGTACCATTCGCACCGGTACAGAAGCTGGTAAAGCGGCTTATGACAAATACCGCGGCGAAAGACCTGAACTTAGTGACATTGAAGAAACTGACTTAACCCAAAGTGCTGCAAACACTGAAAGTGTCATTCCTGACCCGTTTGCAGATATAGGACCAGCGCAAGACCAAGAAGTAACTGGTAACGAAATTGAAATTATACCTGGTGAAACCGCAGGTGATTCGCAAACTAATTGGCAGTTTGGGAAAAATGATATGCCTTACCGCGGCCAAGTCACGCCTTACGTTTATGACGGTGAATATGAACAGTACCGTGAAACACCTAACTCCGTTCCCGTTGGTGCAGCATTAGAAGCGCCTATTATTGATGGCGAGTTTGAGCGGCCACGCGGCTTGCCTAATCGCGCTGATACTATTATTGGTGAAGACGGTAGGCCAATGCAGCAGGCGCAAGAGTTTGCTGACAATGTTGGTCAAGCATCAAATAGAGCATTGCCTTTTGACGATGTTATCTACGCTGAAGATAAGCGTAATGTTCAAGTTAAACGAAACGGCCAGCCTTTCGGTGGACGCCGCGCAGCAGAACTAACAAAAGAGTTTCGCCAAGCTAAAGAGCAAGGCTTGAACCCACAGGTTATTAAAGTAAATGGCGGTTACGGCTGGGTATCGGAGGGTGACAATGTTGGACTGGATACAGGAAGCGTTGAACAATCAAGTGATCTGCAAGTGGGAGGCGCTGGAGTTGCATTACCACGCGATGTACGGGGAGATAATGGAGGACGGTTACGTGAGAGTGCAGACGGAACAACTGGAACAGGCGATGCAGAGAATATTGCTCTGGCAGCACGACGAGACACAAATGACGATGCACTAGGCGCAGAAGCCGAAGGAACTCCAACCAACGAAGGCGTGGCGTATCCTAACGAAGAAACGCAAGCGATTCCTAAGTGGAAAGAAAGGCAAGCTCGAATTGATAGTATTGCAAAAGACTACGTTGGCAAACTGCAAGGCGAAACTGCGTCAGAACAAGTCGCTCAAATCATGTCCGATGGGCACAGCGAGATAGACGCACAGCACATTGCAACAAGCGCCAATATGATGGAAATGGCGGCAACTTCTGAGACAACAAGCGCATTAGACCAAGCCGCTAACGAAGCAGCAACATCGCCTACCAATGACAGACCCGAACCCACCGAGGCGCAGAAAGAAGCTGGCAACTACAAGAAAGGTAAAGTCCGTCTTCATGGCTTAGATATTTCTATTGAAAACCCGAAAGGCTCTACCCGTAAAGGTAAAGATCAAGACGGTAAAGAATGGTCTTCAGAAATGAAGCACCACTATGGAGATATTAAAGGCACTACTGGTGCCGATGGTGACTCTATCGATGTATTTATAGGTGACAACCCTGAAAGCCAGAAAGTATTTGTTGTTGATCAGATAGACCCTAAAACAGGCAACTTTGATGAAGTCAAAGTGATGATGGGTTTTGATGATGCTGAAACAGCTAAGTCGGGCTACCTTTCAAACTATGACAAAGATTGGAAGGGCTTAGGCGAGATAACCGAAGCTTCAGTGGAAGACTTCAAAGCATGGACTAAGCGCCCTCGCAAATCTAAGCAGCCTTTTGCATTGCCTGCTAAGCCGAAGAGCGAAGAAGTTGCAGTAAAAGATCAAGAGGACTGGGGCGAGAAGATTACCACTGCTAGAAAAAACATATCAGTTCGCTGGAATGAAAATTCTACCGATGACGAGATCAGCAGCAAGCCCCTAAGCAAAACATGGCCTGAAAAAGAATTTGATGATGTTGGTGATACGTATGCGTCAGCATTCGCTTTTGCCGCTCGCGGAGAAATACCGCGCAAGCCAAATCAGCCATACAAGAAGCAAGGCTGGGTGGAAAAAGTAAAAAGCTATCGCCAGCTAGTTAAAGACAATGTAGTTGACGGTTTACTTACTGGGAAAATTACTAAAGAAAAACTGAAAGAGTTGGGTGGCAAACGAAACCTTCAGGATTTCTTTGCAAAAGTTGACTTACTCAGTGAGCTTGACCGCAAAGACTGGGGCAAGGTAGAGCGTGTATTGTCTTATCCTGACTCTATGGATTTCAACCCTAAAACAGACAAGCTTGATATCCCTAGCCCTAAGACCTATGTTCGCATTAACGGTAGAAACCGCGAGTTTAATTCTACCGACCCTAAAGTTTTAGCGGAGCAAATCAAACCGTTCCTTGATGAAAAGGTTGATAAGCCTCAGATGAAATTTGAGGTGCGCGGCAGAAACGGTAGCTACTTTATCAACAAGAAAGGCGATCCAGAATACACAAGGCTTGCCACATTCGATTCAAGCAAAGAAGCTTTCGACTTCATCAGAAACAGCAATAGCAAGTTGGTAGAATCGTGGGAGTCGCACAAAGCCAGAGTGAATGTAACTAAAGCCGACATTCGTAACAAAGTGAACAAGCCTCGCACCGGTGAAGATTACCGTAATGGAAAAAATGCAACGGCTGAAGACTTCCAAAACACGTTTGGCATTAAGCGCGGCACCTTTGGTAAGTGGGTGAAGCAAGGCAAAGAGCGTCAAGATATGCTTAACGGTACGTATGACGCACTAATGGACTTGGCTAACATAACGGGCGTACCGCCTAGAGCTTTAAGCCTTGAAGGAAAATTGGGTTTTGCTTTTGGCGCCAATGGCCGCGGTAAAGCTATGGCGCATTACGAGCCAGGCGAAGTAGTAATAAACCTCACGAAAACCAAAGGCGCAGGCTCACTCGCACATGAATGGTTCCACGCCCTAGATAACTATTTCCAAAAGAAACGCGATACATTGCCGACCACAGAAAAAGGCAACTTCATTACGCATAACCCTGAAACCTATTACATTGGCCCTAGAGGTTATTCCGTTCCTGAGAGTCGTTTTAAAGACATGCGCGGCATTAATAAAAATGAATGGCGCAGGGTAGAAGGTGTGCGCCCCGAAGTGGCCGTATCATTTAAAAACCTTGTTGATACGCTGAATGGATTGGACTTCGCGAAACGCTCTAGCCGATTAGATAAAGGGAAAGCCGGCGGCTATTGGTCAAGCAATTTAGAAATGGCAGCGCGAGCATTTGAAAGTTATGTAAAAGCTAAAATGAGAGCCAATGGTTATGACAATGACTTCTTAGCTAATGTCACAAGTGCCACAGATTTTGTGCGCGATGATAGCCGATACCCTTACATCAAGGCTGATGAAATTGCAGAAGTGGAAGCGGCTTTTGATGACCTGTTTAACACAATCGAAAGCAAAGAGAATGATAGTGGTGATGTTGCATTATTTTCGGTTGCTGGCACTGTCGCTGGTAACACCAACGCGCGTACCGTCAGTCGTTCTAATGCAAATGAAATCGTCAGTCGATTCGTTAAGAGGCTCACTAGCGCGGGTAAGAATTACGTTTCTGTTGTTTCGTCTTATGATGATCTTCCTACCGAAATAAAAGATGCAGCAAAAGCCCAGGGCGTAGAGTATCAAGTAAAAGGCGTATTCCATAAAGGCAAAGTCCATGTGGTTTTAGACCAGCATACCAGCGCACTTGATATGGAAACAACGCTTTTCCATGAGGCCTATGGTCACTTGGGTATTAAAAACCTATTTGGCGATGACATTACCAAAAAGCTCAACTCACTATTTATTGCTAACGGTGGCCTGCAAGGATTGCGCGAAACAGCGAAGCGCCACGGCATTAACCTAGAGAAGTACATCAAAGGTTTAGACAAAACCAATATGCCGCAGGAAATGAAAAACCGCGTACTTATGGATGAACTTCTAGCGCACCTGCAGCAAAGCAATAAGCCATCTGTTAAACGTTTAGCGCGTGAGATAGTGGGCATGGTTCGCGATAAATTGCGTAAACTTGGTTTGCCTGGGCTTTCAAAAGTTACCGATAGTGATTTATTTTACACCCTCAAAAAAGCTAGGGATGCGGCGAACAATGGCCCAAGTCAAAGCCCTGCTGAAACACTATTCCGCACAACCGATGATGTTGCGCCGTTTACTATGCCAGAGGAAACCTGGACGGATAACGCATTACGTTTTATTCAAGACAAGTTCAACCGCGTTAAGCGTGCGCAAGATACTATTCGTAAAGCTGGCATTGATATTTCAGATTCTGCAGACGTTTATGGTGTAGAGTCACTTTACTATGGAAAGGTAGAAGAAGACTTTAGACAGTTGGCAGAAAAGTACCTAGAGCCAATGGCTGAAAAAATGGCAAAGCATAATATTAAGCAAGAAGAGTTAGACCTTTTCTTATATGCCTTGCACGCGCCAGAACGAAACGCGCACATTCACAGCATGGACGAGGAAATGACAGCCGGTTCAGGAATGACCGATGATGAAGCACGCCGCATTCTTGATGCTGTAAACCGTGATCCTCGCCGTAGAATATACAACGAACTGCAACAAAGTGTTCGCGAAATGATTGACGAGCGCACACAGCAAATGTTTGAACAGGGCCTTATTGATGAAGAAACGTTCTCAGGCTTTCAAGATAACTATCAATACTACGTACCGTTAAAAGGGCAAGCCAAAGACGAAGGCGGCAAACCTAAAGGAACGGGTATGGGCTTTAATATCAAAGGTAAAGAAAGCATTGCAGCACTTGGCCGTAAGTCTCGCGCTGAAAGTCCGTTACTTCATGCTTACCTTGACACCCAAAAAGCTATTACTCGCGGCCATAAAAATGAAGTGGGCAACGCCTTACTTAATTTAATTGAGGAAGCACCAAACCCTGAGCTTTGGAGCGCTTACACTACGGAAGGTCCATTAGAGCGTAAGAAAGGACCGGACGGTAAAATAAAGATGGTGCCAATGTCTAAAGAAAAAATGTCGGCATTGTCTAGCAATCCTCAATCAGAATGGTTTACGACTAAGCGCGATGGCATGGAGTATTACATCAAGATTGATGATCCAGTCTTAGCCATGCAAATGAAAAATGTCGGGGTTGATAATGGTAACCGTATCACCCAAGCACTAGGCACGGTGAACCGCTTCCTGTCTATGATGGCTACCTCTGCGAACCCTGAGTTCTTGATCACTAACGTTACACGTGACGTTCAAACCGCACTGTATAACCTAGCAGCTGAAAGTGATGTAGATGACGGAAAGCTAAAAGGCGTTGATGTAAAAGCACTTACTAAAAATGTATTGCGTGATATGCCTAAAGCATTGGCCGGTATTCGTCGTGCGCTACGTGAAAACCGAACTGATACAGAGTGGTCACAGATTTTCGATGACTTTAGAAAGGCTGGCGCTAAAACTGGCTACTTTGATATGAAGGACATTGAAACGCAGAGTAAAGACCTTCAACAAATGATGAAACTGCAAAGCAAGCCTGGATTAAAAAAGCATGGTAAGGCTGCATTGAAATTCATCGAGGATTATAACTCTGCAGTTGAGAACACTATCCGCTTATCGGTTTACAAAAACGCTATCGATGCAGGCATAAGCAGACACCAAGCCGCAGTAGTAGCCAAAAACTTAACGGTGAACTTCAACCGTAAAGGGCAAGCGGGTACGTGGTTAAACTCACTCTACTTATTTGCTAACGCTGGTATTCAAGGCACGGCAAACTTCGCTCGCGCAATTGGCACATTCAAAACCGTAAACGGTGAAAGAAAGCTAAACCTTGCACAGAAAGCAGGAATAGCGATGGCCGGTATAGGCTTTAGCATGGCGCTAATGAATCGCTTTATTGCCGGTGAAGATGATGATGGTGAAAGCTATTGGGATAAAGTACCTGAGTATGTAAAAGAGCGTAACTTTGTTTTGATGCTACCTGGTAGTAATGAGTATGTAACATTCCCAATGCCATACGGCTATAACATTTTTGCTAACTTTGGTACCGCTGCAGAGTCAATCATAAGCGGTGGTGAAATTTCTGATAATGCTGGGTTCCTTACAAAAGCTGCAATGGGCTCATTCTTGCCTATTGGTTTATCAGAAGGTGGTGACGCGTTAGAAACGGGCGTTAAAACTATCATGCCGCAGATTGGAAAGCCGTTTATTGATCTGGCAACGAATAGCAACTTCTTCGGCAGCGCCATTTACAGTGAAGCAAACGAAAACTACGGTAGTAAAAAATCAGATGCTGGCAGCGGCTTTAAATCTACCAATGAGTTTTACAAGCAAGTGGCAATGGGCCTCAATGAAGCGACTGGTGGTAGTGAATACCAAAGCGGCTTAATTGATGTTCATCCTGAAACGGTTCGCTACATGCTTGAATATATTGGCAGCGGTGCTTCTCGTTTCGTTCTCAATACATCAGAGACAATTGCGCGAGGCACACAAGGCGAGTTTGAGCCAGCACGCACACCATTTGTTCGCCGCTTCTATGGTGAAACTACTGATCACGGTGATAGCAACACATTCTATGAAAGACTAGATGAAGTGGAAACGCTTCAAGCTGAATTAGAGTCACTGAAAGGTAAAGCGCGTCTTGACTTCAGAAAAGAAAATAAAGATAAGCTTCGACTCGTTAGTGACGCAAAACGCACTCAGAAAAAATTAAAGGTGCTACGCAAGCGGTTAGATCACTTCAAGGAAAAGGAAGACAAGGAACGCCAGGAAAAAGTAGAAGCGCAGATCGAAACAGAAATTGACCGCTTCAATCTGAAGTACAACGAGATTAATGATTAAGTACGTTGGTGACGCCGATATAAATAGGAAGTAACACAAACAAGCAGATAAACAAAATTATCATGGCCTGTTTAAAGTAGCTTTCTATTTTATCGCGTATCAAGACATAACTCGCAAATGGGATGAAGTAAAAGTATAGCACTATTTATTTTCATTTATTACGCTTCTATACTGCTTTTTTAATAATCAATAAAAGTTAAAGGAATAGCGATGAAAATTGTAGTGCTAGCACTTCCACTATTACTCACAGGCTGTGTAATAAATCTTGATGGACAAGGTAAGCAAGAGCCTACTGGCGAATACCAATGGGTAAACGATAAAGCTTTTGCTTCACACGATAATGGCGAACTCTCATTTGAGGAAGTTGAGCACCTATTTGTTGTGGCTAAAAGCGAATGCACTATTGAGTCAAATAAAATTCCAATTCCACCGCCTTCATGCACTCAGCCACCACAGCAAGATTGCTCTAAAATGTCTGGTGCTGCACTCGGCTTCTGTCAAAGTGGCGCCATGAGTTCGAGACAAAATTGTAATTACAGTTCAGTGAACGCAGCATATCGAGCGCAAGACGAAGTATTTAAAAGTTGCATGACGTTGAAAGGGTGGAAAGAAAAGTGGTTTCCATTCGATCAAACCGCAGAAGATTAATCCTACTAATAGAAGCTAGGTAATTTTACTTAGCTTCTACCTTTCTAGAAATTCCCTCCAAATACTGTATATAATAACAGTATGCAAAAGAAGTTACTCATTTACCGAAACGGCGAACATATTCAGACGGTAACCTATGTCAAAGATCATGGCGTTTGGGTTGCTACTCATTTCTTTCACGACAAGTACATGCCATTCGCTTTGCACTCACCTTTGTCAGATCAAAAATCAGCTATGGAAAATGAAGGGTTAACGTGGGAGTGGATCTAATACATTTTTTAAAAATGTGTCGAAGTTGGGATGAATCATTTTTAAACTCCGCTCTATCCCTTTAAATACATGATGGTTTCTAAAACGTGCCAAAGAAATGTTTCGTTGTAATTATGCTCTGAAATGCTACTTTTGTGCATGGAGCCCTTGTTTTCTCTAGCTTTATTCATCTGATCTCCCTTATTGCGTTTCATTTTCTCGTCAAATGCGCTTTTTAAAAACTTGATTATGTTTCGAAGCTGTGTCGAAATATCGCGACTCTTGTGTCGAATGATATTTTTAACTATGGCCCTTACGGAATCTAAGCTTCAGGCATTACACGGAAAGAAAAACAAAAACACTAAAATCATTCCCGATAGGGATGGACTCTACATTAGTTGCGGACTTAAAGGCAAACTTACTTGGGTGTTTCGATATCGCTTTGAAGGCGAACAAAAGCGAATGACTATGGGTACTTACCCTGAATACTCACTTGATGAGGCAAGGGAAAAACTCATATCTCTAAGGCGAAGGCTGTATGAAGGCTTTGATCCGAAGGTGCCAGAAGTGGAAGTTAAACAGAAAGTGACGCTTGCGTACTGCACTCAGAAGTGGCTTGAAATAAAAGTGCCCACTTTAAAGCCTAAAACGCAAGGTCAGTACAAAAGCACTGCTAGCATATACTTACTTGATAAAAACTTTACTGTTGATGTGCAAACCGCAGCGCGTGAAGAGTGGATAAGATTCTTTGATAACGTAGCGGAAAAAACATCACGCGTTAATGCTGGTCAAGTCCTTAAACTGGTCAAGACTGTTTTGCGTTGGTCGCGCTCCCGTTCCTATATTACCGGCTCAGCCGTGCTTGATTTTGAGATAAGTGCGGTAGGGGATAAGCCAAAGCAAGGGCAGCGCAATTTGCAGATGCACGAAGTTGGATTGTTGTGGGCGATGATCAACAAGTCACGCGCAACGCCGGCGATAAAAAATTGCACCAAGCTTTTAATTATCTTCGGTGCGCGTAACGGTGAAATACGTGAAGCCTTACGCAGTGAGTTTGATTTGGCGCGAGGCATCTGGACTTTGCCGCCAGAACGAAGTAAGACAGGCAAGGAGCTAAGAAGACCTATACCAGAAAAAGCCAAAGGCATCATTCAGGAACTTGATGAAACCTACGGGAATAACGGCTACTTAATACCTGGCGCACACCTCGGCACTTGTGTTACCCATCCTGCTTTACGTAAATACATCATCAGACTAAGGCTGAAGATGCTAGACATTGATGAAAGCTTTCGCGCATTTACACCGCACGACTTCAGAAGAACTATTTCTACCCGACTTTCTGAGCAGGGAGTTTTGCCTCATGTAACTGAGAAAATGTTAGGGCATGAATTGGGTGGGGTAATGGCCGTTTACAATAAACATGATTGGATAAACGACCAATTAGAAGCGTATGAGCTTTGGTGCAAGATGATAAGTGAAGCGGCTCAAGAAGAGCTAAGCCGCATCAGTTAATTTAGAGTGAGCCATTATATAATGGTCTACATCGATGGATGAATAACGAAGCTTCTTGCCAGTGAATATTTTTACCGGCTTAGGGAAGTCAGGGTCGTAATATTCACTACTGGGGTTTGTTAACTTCTCATAAGTTGAACGCCCCAGCCCAAGCTTTGCAAATAACTGCGCTTGGCTCATAAAGTATGGGCCACGAATTGTAACTTGCTTTAAATCATCTTCATTTACAATTTCTTTTTTCTGCTTAGCCATTATGCTGCTTCCCCCTTCAATACACTTTCAAGATAAACGATGCGCTCAATGTCTTCGCGTGAGCGCATGTTTCCAGTTAGCGAAACCGCCTGAAACCATCCATTATGGCGTTGAGACCACTTATCATAAATGAACCTACCGCCAAGATATGACTTGTTATCACGGCGCCAGTATTTAGGTGGAACGGGCGAAGATTCAAAAACTTCTACATGCGTCCAGCCTTCAGGCCCATTCTCTAATAATTCTTGGTTAGTCATTAAGCCGCATCCTCCAACTGGTTACTTTCCCACGTAGACAAGTATTCAAATGCACCTAGCTTGGTGTAAATCTTATCTAGTGTTTCAATTTCTAAATCTACTTTGTCACCGATAGCAGGAACGGCTACCCATGCCAACGTAATAACGTGTAGGTTGTTCTGTTTTGCTAAAAACGCTTTGTGGTGCGTGTTTAGAAATTCGTTAAGTCTTGGGTCAGACTGGCGATAAGCTGACTCACAATGAACCGTTTCGCTAACGATGTACTCTTTGCCTTGTTGGTCACGGCATACTACTGAACACTCGAAATACCATTTCCACGGCAGGCCAGCGATAAGTTCAGCGACTTGCTGAGAAACCTTAACTTCATTGCACGATTTGTAATTCATTACGGTGCAATACTTTGCTTCGCCTAGCACCATAGCAATACAAAGGTTTTTAAGCGCAGTACGGGCAATCATTTGCTTGCGCTTGATTGGTGTGTTTGCTTTGCGCTTAGTCATTATCTTCCCTCACTGGCGGCACAATCATTGGCGCAAAATTCGATTTGCTGATGATTTCATTACAGATAGAAAGCTTTTGCTTTAGCGCTTCGTTCTCAACTGCAAGGTCGTTGTGATTATCTTGCAACCACTCCGCTATTGCTTGCCTAGCCGCAGCTATCTCTTCCTTGTTGTAGCCGCTCAACACTGTTAAATCACCGGTATAACTACCTGATGATTTGTAGTTGGCGTTTTTCAACTTATTCACTAGGCTATCGACCATTTGACTAAACATTCTCTTGCTCCTGTTTTAGAAGGCCAAGCGCGAAGCTTTTAACCCTTTCAACTGCGTGAAAATCACCGACAAGCTCAACGCTGCTATCGCCTTTTGGATTTTGAGTAACGTTCACTTCTTTTATGCCTTGTAAGTTAAGGTTAGGCTCTGAAAGATTACTTTCTTGCTCCTTTATTTTATTTTCAATCAACTTGCAAATCATCGCACCAATTGCTGCGGTGTGCGTGAACAGCAGGTATAAAGGGTCTAATTCCAACCCGTACCAAATCATAAAGAACAGGAAGCCACCGATAGAAAGTTGGCTGCTGTATTTCATCAATCTTGCTCCTTGCGTAGTTGTTCGTTTTCTTTTGCGTCACTACCAAAGAGCTCGTTAAGAATTGACCTCATTCCTATCCTGCCAACCTGAAAAAACACAGCTGCCAAAGAAAAAAGCCATGTACCTAAACCTACAACAATGAATACTGCTAAATGTTTTTCAATTGTCATAGTTCCATCAGGTGCGTCAACTAGCCCCCAAGCGACCAAAGCAATCACGCTAAGTCGCAAAAACCATTTTATTTTAAGATTACCCATGCTCTTGCTCCTTGCGTAGCTGTTCGACTACAGAATTAATGACGAAGCTAATTAATGTGTCTAGCATTCCTTTTGATGCAAGCGCGTCTATTACAAGCTGAACACCATCAATCTTCTTCTCTGTGGCGAATTTGTTTAGCCTATTAGTAGCACCCTCTTTTACAGCTGAAAGAGCCTCCAAAATTGCTTTATCTTTTGGGAAGGAGCTCGCTATTTGATACGCCTGCTCGATTGATTGCGCTGCAATAACATCGAAAGTCTGCGCCTCCAGCTCCTTCACACGCTCATTAGCCTTTTCTAGTTTAACTGTTAGCGAGTCGATAATTTGTTGCTGGCTCACTGATGCCGTATTACTTACTGTTACGCCGTTACCCATGCTCTTGCTCCTTGCGTAGTTGTTCTACTGCCTTGTCAGCTAGAAACGAGTGCTCATCATCGCAATACTTTTCAGAAAACCAGTTAACGCCCTTAACCTGATTCTCTATGGCGAATTTGTTGAACGATTTTTCTATTTCTTCTTTTGTTCGCATTTTGGGCAAGATAATTACTTTGCCTGTTAATTCAGATACAAAAGCTCCTATAACAGAAACATTCTTCTTATACTTTGCTGACAGGTTAGAGCGCTCTTTTTCCAACTTACCAACACGCTCATTAGCCTTTGCTAGTTGTTCGGTTAGCTCTAAATTTTCCTTGTGCAAGTGGTATTCTTTCGGGTTCATGCCAAGCTTGACCATTTCCTCTAAGTCTGGCGTAACAACGGTATCTGGTTTTATTTCGCCTTTATAAAACTTAATCATGCAGGGCATATCACAAACGCTATGCTCCCGTTCAGCATGCATGCAGGTTTTCATTTCACTTAATGGCTTTTCAGTTTTGCATGTTGCGCATTTTACTAATTCACTCACGCCACTCTCCCCATTTGTGCTTGACCTTGAATAGTGTCGATTAATGCCGATGCACGGCCTTTTGAAAGCCCTGTTTTCTGGCGCACCGTTTCTATACTTTCACCCGCTTCTAGTAGATTCTGAACACGTGCTACCACAGTGGCATGAATGCGTATTGGCTTGTTGTTTATTATGATTGTGGTCATTAGAAGGGCCTATTTATCGAAAGCGTAATCAATCATTGATTGGTTAAATTTAAGCAACTCGCAGCCAGCAACTGTTGCGGTGTACAAATTATCGGTTACCGCATTATTCCGCTTAATAACAAGTCCTGCTTTCGCAAGTCTCTCCATTGAATTTACGTCCTCACCTCCTGCCGCAAAGTGATTTCTGTAACCCCACATTGAAGGCCCTTCAGTGGCTCCAAGCATGTGCTTTAGATTTTGAATGTCACAATCTTCAATTCCATCTGGCTTATCTATTGTGTATTCATCAAGGTCACTACCATTCCAGATAGCTACAACTTCCTGCGTGTTGATAACTTGCCAAATGTTTACATCACCAGATTTCTCTTGGAGAAAATTAGCTACAAGTTGTTTGAATTCAGCTTCGTTCTCAGGTGTATCGACCTTGTTCAAGTACGTTTCTGCAACTTCCCCAACTTCGTCATAAGCTTGATCTACGGCGTCTTCTATTGCACGCTCTAGTGCATTACATATAAAGTCAGCGTGTGTGAAAGTCTTTTTATTCGCGATAAAGAACGAAACTATCTCACCTGCTTCAGTGTAATTTTCGAAATCGTTTATCAAGTCATCCATGTCAGATGACCAGTCCTCACCGTTACTGCTGAAACACGTGGCGTTATTTAATTTTTGTTGCAAGTTCATGGTTTATCCTTAGCCCCCGAAGGGGCTCTTAAAGTGATTAAGCGGCTTTAGCTTGCTCTTGTTCGGTTAACTGAAATTCAGCATCAATCAACTTAATAAAGCCGAGTAGGGTGCTTACATACAGATAAACATCAGCATCGAAACGCGCTTCTACTTGGTCTTTCGGAATGTCGTCATTTTCTTCAAGAACGCGATCGGCTAACTTGATGCGCTTAATTGAACCGTCTTCACAAAGCACGGCGGTAAAAGCCTCGTCATACTCAAATGCTACTTTCTGAACCAGCTTGCCAGCGTCCAAGTGGTTAATTACTTCATCAGTGTCAAGCGCTTGGTTTTTCACGCGCACTAGACCGCCTGTATAATCAGTAGCTTTTAGTTCTGCTTCTTCTAAAAGGCTGATAGTGTCAGGAGTTGTATCGGTAACCCAGTGAGTCAGTTCAGATTGAATGCTGCGGCGAGCAAATGGCACAACAGGAAGTGAGCCAATCGCTTTACGAACCATTGCAAGCCATGCTTCAGCTTGTGAGTCTGAGCCAGCGTGAACGATGACCAGATTGCTTTCAGGAATGATTGTGCCGTAGGTGCTTTTGCGATTAGTGAAAGCTTGTGGCAGCAACTTGGTGATAATTTCTTGCTTTATATCAACCTTCGCTTTTTTACCAACCGGTGCACCTGTTTCCATTTCGATGCGCTCAACTACTTCTTCAAGCTTGGCGTTTATTACACTGCTTGGTAAAAGCTTTTCTTCTTTCTGAATGCGGATAGTGAACATGCCTTGTGCAGCATGCGCGAACAAACCACCAATACAGCGAGCAAAGCCCATCGTAGCCAAGTCGTGTGCACCGCAATGGCGAAATTCGTGTTCACCTAATGCCTTTTCAAGCAACTCGCTGGTAAGCGTTAACGGCTGAGTCAATGTATAAATCTTTGCATTTTTGAAAATCATAAAATTCTTTACCTTTTAGTAAGAAAAGTTACAGAGGTGGCCTAAGCCGCCTTCTTCAAGTTATTAGCCTTAACCGATTCAACGAACTCGCGTAAGTCGCTGGCGTAAGGCTTGTTGGCTTCTTCAACTAGCTTGGCTAGCTGATCCATTGCGTTAAGCTCCATTACTGAGTATTGGCGCGTTGGTGTTTGTTCTTGTCGAACCACGCTAGGCGCTGGCTTCGTTTGCGGTTCTGGTTGAACTTCTTCTTTTGGCTCATGGGCTTTATGGTCCTCTACATCAAAACGGGCTTTATCTTCCGCGTCACGCTTGGCTTGCTCTTCGCGCTTCTTCTGCTCTTCGGCTTCGCGCTCTGCTCGCGCTTTCGCTTCAGCTTCACGTTGCAGTTTCGCTTGCTCTTCTTGACGAATGCGTTCACGTTCTGCATCTTCTTTGGCTTTTTGTTCAGCCTGATAAGTTGCAATGCGAGTCGTTACCAACGTCTTGAAGTCCTCAGTTGCTTTAAAAGCAATTTGGGCCCAATCGTTAAAGAGGAAATCGAAATCGCGGTTATCAGCAATAACAAGCATGTTGGCTTGTGCTACTTCGACAAATTCAGCGATTTGAATTTTCGCTTTCGCAACTTCGGTATCAGCGGCATCTTGAAGTGATTCAATAGTGCGCTTGCCTTTCATGGCCGTGAACGGGTCAAAGTCTATGTTGGGCAGTTTGGCATTAACTTTTGCCATCGCCTCGTTAAGCGCCTTTGAAGCTTCTTGATTAGCCTTGTTTAAAATCTCTTCGCGCAATTCTTCTTTACGCGCTTTGATTTGCTTACCTTCAGCTAGTCGCGCCTGACGAATCTGTTCAGAGATAAAGCGCATGTCTTTTACAAAGGTATCGATTGAATCAATCTCACCCATAACGCGATCGCATGCGTCCTTAATATCTTTCTCTGCTTTGGTGAAAACCTTTTGACGCGCTTCGGCATCGGCAAAGTCTTGGTCTGATTCAAGTGGCTTTTCAGATAGCGCCACAAGGTCAGTGGCAGCTTGCTTGTACGCTTCTAGGTTTGACTCTAGTGCTAAGCCATTCATTTTGTAGTTAATGGCTGGTAAAGCTTGAACCGCTTCAGCCTCTACCTTTTCAGCTTTTTCATTAGGAACGTAGTTATCTAAATCAACTTTAAACTGCTTCCAACCATTCAACACTTGCTTTCTGCGCTCTGGCTGCGACTCGTACCACACTTGCTCGCGCTTTTCTTCGGTGCCATCAGTAATGGTGAATAGAATCTTTTCTGCACCACTTACAAGCATCTGATGTTCAAGCTGCGGCCAATGTGTATCTGGTACGATGTCGTTTTTAACCATTTCGGCAAACTCGGCATTCCACATTTTGCATTCCCAACCGCGATCACCCATCATGGTTAGGCCATCCATAGAAGCTAGAAGCTTTAAACCTTCAATTTCGTTTGTGATAGTTGCTGGGTAGAGCTCCTCTTGAATAAAAGCTTCAGCAATTACACGCGCCAACTCTTCAACTTCATGTCCTTTATCGAATAGGCGCTGTTGCTGTTCGGTCACTTCAGGCGTTACGCCTGTCGCTTTCTGTTCAAGCAATTCACTGCGCTTGGTGTATTTGCTAAGACCAAGCATTGCCGCCGCTTCGCTCGCAGTGAAGTGCTGCTTACGCACTTCTAGCCATTTTTTTGAACCCTGCACAAGGTCAGTCAAGAAATTCATAATTACGCTTCCTCTGCTACGTCTACGATTGTTTCAATTTGCTCACGGATTTGTTGAGGCAAGTCATACTTGCTCGATACCATGGCGATGATTTTTTCAGGCGTTGCTTTGCCTGCACTGATTGCATTGGCCCACTTGTTAGCGTTCTCGTTAAACTGCTCTTGCGTGTAAACGGGTAGGGCTGGCTTGCTTTCAACTTGTGGCGCGGATTGCTGTGGCGTTATGTCACGCTCGCTTCTTTCCATGTCTTCAGCTTCTTCGCGAGTCACTAAGCCTGCAAGCGCATCAGCGAACTGGTTGCGCAGACCGAAGCCACGCGCACGCATTGCTAACATGCGCTTTGGGTGTTGCTTCCATGGACCTTGCTTGCCCCATAAGCCTGCTAACTCTGCATCTTTCTGGCTGTAAGTTTGCGTGTGCTTTTCGCCACCTTTACGCCATACCGTACAAGTTGCTGTCATGGTACTTTCGTCAAAGCTTTCTGTAATGCCACCAAACACCGGCGAGTTTTGAACGAGCGCTAATAGCGCATCACCGTAAATAGAAGGGCGTCCATTAATAACCGCAATGTTCTGAATTGATTGAAGAGGGTTTAAACCAAGCTCATGCCCCATCATCATTGCAACAAGCGTATCTTCAGGCTTGTTCATGTAGTTCTTAGGCGCTAGCTGGCTGTGACAAATCATGTTCGCCAACTGCATTGCTTGCTCTAGGTTTTGCGGTGCTAAATCGAAACCGCTGCTTTTCATCATGTTACCCATTTGTCTGTACCTTTTTTGAAGAAGTCACGATCCAGCCTGAAGGAACTGAAACGACATTGAATTGAGCGAAATTTAAAGAGTTCGCTACTCGGCACCACTTGTTTGCAGTGCTAACAGATTTGTGAACAAAGAATCTTGTAATCACGCTGCATCCTCCATAGGGTTGCCATCCTTGGCAGACGATGGAACTGTTTCAGCTGCTGGAAAAGGGTTGATTACATCAATAGGCACATCAACGCTGTTAGCCATTTCAAAAAACGCGTCTACGGCATCAGAATCGATGTTTAGCGTTGTGCCAGGTACACCTTCACGACATAGCGTTACATCGGTGTCACGTGAATTGGTGATAGTTTCTAGGCGAGTAAAATGCTCACTGCCATTTACGCCACTATCACGCCATTGAAGGCAAAATAAGCCTTTAGTGTTTGTGGTTCGGATTTCCATCGTTTATCATCCTCGTTGCTATGGCTGCTCTGTCTGTCCAAAACTTCGCAGCCGTGGTGTGTGCCCCTTCGGGGGCGCGGTTTACTTCTTAAAATCAATACTCTTTATTGCTTCTACCGTTGAGATAACAGCGATAAAGAAGAGCGACACTAGTGCTATCGCAATAAGCGTGAATACCGCGTTCATTCTTCGTCACGCTCGCCGTAACCAATTCGAATGAAAGCGCCAACTAAGAACGCAAAAGCGCCCATCAAAACAAACAATCCAATTACAAATAAAAACGTGCTCATGCTGCCGCCTCTTCACACTCAGCTTCATCTTTAGCAATGCGCACTTTCTCAAGAACTGAATAAACATCGGCAATATCTGCTTTGGTGAAGTAATTAGCTTTAAGTGCTTCTTCGCCAATGATGTTAAAAATGCGATTTAAGTTGGTGAGTTCGCTGGCCGTAAGAAACACTTCGAACTCTTTTTCAAACTGCTTGCTCATGCTGCTTCCTTAATTTCGGCGTTCTGACCGCTTGTGTAGTGCTTAATGACTATTTCAAGCATTGAGTTGGTGCCTAGTTTTTGGCTGATAACTCTTAGGTGGAAACGAACGGTGTGTTCCGACAAAAAAATATTTGCCGCCATCTGCTTGCGGCTTACACCAGTAATAAGCTGGTCGTAAACGCGGCGTTCAGCTTTAGATAACAACTCAGCACCTGGCATACCGTTCTCATTAATACAACCCATTCCCATGTAGTGCTTTGCCACGACTTCACGCGCTGAATGAGCGTCAAGTTTTTTGTAAATTTGAGCGCTGTACTCCTTAACACTGCGCACTGAAAGTCCGATTATTTTGGCGGCAGTGCGTTGGCTAAATCCTTTTATCATCAGGTCATAAACCTGCTGTTCGCGTGGAGTAAGGTTCATGCTGCTTTACCCATCAATAGTTCGCCAAATGTGTAGCCCTCTGGCGCGTTGTTCGTGGTATCAAGAGCATGTTTGATTAGGCCTTTGGTTTCAGCTTGGCGCTGATTAACTAAAAGCGTTTTGGCGGCATTAGTGTTAAGCACTGCGTTTGCTAGTTCTTCAAGGAACTCGGTTTCTTCAAGAAGGCTCTGCAATGCAAATTCAAGGTTAATCGTGTGAGGGTAGTCAGCCCATTTAAGTGAAACTTCATCGAATAAAACAGCATCAGACAAAGTAGAAACAATGGTTTCTTGTTCCCATTCGCTTAAATCAGAAAAGCCATTTACTTCAGGCTGGTTCGCATGTTGCGCGATTTGATTTGATACGTGGCAGTAGGTCATGTTTTTTATCCTTAAGCTGCTTTGTTGAAAAACTTATTTTGGAAATACATTTGCCCTTTTGGGGTAATAACTGTTCTGAAGTAAGTTTGCACTTCGCCACTTTTGCGGTCTTTATAAGTCCCTTGAACAAGCTTGAACAAGCCGTTATCCACAAATTGCTGATAAGGCTTGTTGCGCTGCCCGTCACGAACTTGGAGAAAGCCGTGGTCGCGCAATGTTTTAAATAATCTGTTTTGGCCAGTGCCTACCGCTTTGGCAAAGTCTTGAAAGGTTACGCAGTTAATTGAATCGTTAACCGCATCAGCGAACGCTATTTTCGGCTTGGCATCTTCTAGTTTTTCAGCAAGGTCAGCAGCCAAACGAAGTGCTTCGGGTAGTGTTTGTGGCACCACTGGCTGATTAGCAGTGTAAGAACCTGTTTTGCGAATAGAGGGTAGAACTTCACCAACAACCCAATCTTCAAACTTTTCTGCTTCTGGCATTTTAGATCGCATTATCAAACGATAAACATCACGCTCAGGGATTAACTGATAGCGCGTAACAGCTTGGTTGTGAGAATAACCAGCCGCCCTACAAGCCGCATAATTACTGGATACTAGCAATTCGCTACCCGCTATAAGCTCCACATTTTTACAATGGTCTTGAATAGCTTCGGATGTATTGGAATAACCAAGAACGCTTGCAACATCTTTTGCCACAAACATTGGAATACCATCTCGTTCAACTACACGAATTGGTGCTGATTTGAACTTGAAAGGAATGATGTTGTTCACGTTTGCCTCTTATAAGTCTATGCTTTATGTTTTAATTAAAGCATTGCTTTATAAAAAGGTCAACATTAAAGTGTAGCTTTATTTTCTGTGCATAAAAAAACCGCCTATTGGCGGTTTTAGTGGTGGTGCTTTTTAATGTTAAGATTTAATCGTAATCACGATATCTGGACTTTGCATCATAATAATCATCTAAATCACTATAGACCTTTCTGATTTGTCCGGGAGTCATTTCAGAAATAAGGCTATTACGCTCCTTTTCCAACTGCTCTAACTTACGTTCTTGGTAAAAAAATAGTGCCGCTATTATTGATAAAGCCATTAAGCCTACGCTAATCCAATTTTGACCTATTTCCCAACCATCGCTTTGTTGCATATCAACATCCTTTGTTTAAGCCGCTTTTATTAACCTATCTCTAGCACTAATAGAAGAGCTTGTTGTAATTAACCTTATGGATTTTTGATTGGCCTCATCTTCAAACCTAGCAAGTGTATCTTTGGCATTTTGATACTGCTTTTTGCTGTAGGTGATGTTGTCATCTTCTGGCATATATATAATCAACTCTTGCTCTTCTATGGTCCAATCATATTGGTCTACAACAGCAAGGTCCCAAAGCAACCGCTTTGCTTCGTTAACTGAGTTATAGGGCATTGCTGGATTCATAGCACCTAAGTTTGCAGCATACCCATTACCAATGAAATGATACTTATGCATACCACCGATTTTTACATTAAAGTTTTTACTTAGATTTGGGGATAGGTCTATCACAGAACCTTTAACTTTTGCGACGAATCTTTTTGCTAAACCTCCGCTTCCTCTGCGCGTCTCAACTACTTCTGGCTCTTCTTCTTCGAAATTAACTGGAGCAAGAGAAGCAGTATTTTGAATAGATGCTTTTAAAACTTGGTCAACGCTATCTGCATTTAATGTATACGCTTCAGAACTGAACGTATTTGAAAACGGCGGCTGATATTCGGAGAGTGGGAGTTTATTATCGAGCCAAGCATTAGCATCGTTTATAACTGTGCGAATAAGACCTTCCATTGCCTTAGCCTGTGCGCCGTACATACAAATAAGAGTAGCACTAGGAATAGTTTGCATAACTTTGTGCTCGCCAGTTGAAAGACGAGCGATTGCACAAGCGGCGATCCGTTCCCCAGAAAGCGCAATTGGCTCAATAAAAATAGTTTTATATTCTCCACTCGCTTTCGGCAGAGTCGGGAACATACCTTCCATGTCACTTACTTTAAGCACTGAAGTTTAACCCTATTTGACTTGTTATACCCATTTGTTGCTTCAATAACTGCGTTAGATTTGCAACTCGAAAGTCAATATATTCAATAAACAAATTACGCTGTTCATGATTTAAAATATTAACTGAGTGAAGTAAATTTGCAACATCTGACGTCGAAATACACTCAAAAGCGCTTACGTGCTTTTCAATCTCTTTAAACGCTCTGTGCATGTTAACTTGATCACCCGGGTGAATTTTTCCTTTCAATAACTCAAGAAATTGATTCTTATCTGTAGGTCTACCTTTATCCGAAGAAAGCGCGCACTCGTGATCAATAAGTATTACATCACCATCGCCTTTAATTAGTATATTTTGCTGATTTCTATCTGGGTTGCTTATGACTTCGTCAAAGCTCGCTACTTTGTTTATAGTCTCGGTATTATTTATCGCTCTCAATATCGTTTGCTCATCTCCCATCTTTGCCAGGCTAAACAATGATGGAGTATTTGCATCGACACTCGCGAAAACGACATCACCATACCAGTTAGTAATTACAGGCTTAGGAGAGCTCAATCCGCACTGGTTGGTTAACTCGGCAATAGCGTATTCAATAGCAATTTTATCAGGTGAAATTCTTTTTATGTAAGCTCTATTTGAGCTGCCATCGCCTAAAATAATTTGACCTACGTAAACAGCATTTGCAGTTTTTAAACTTAGAGGCTTTGGCGTTCCTGTAACAGTTCCAAAATTCACTTCCATTAATACACCTACTCCTTATGGCGCTTTTTAACCGAATCTAGGATGGATTTTATAATTGATTCTTCTTGTTCTGACAGTTCAATACCTTCATCAACAAGATGATTTACTTGGTTAAGTATTGCTGATGTTCTTGGTGAGCTAACCGCTATAGCTGAATTAATATCATCTATGCTAAATCTCTGCTGTGGCCCATCTTTTTGTTTGCGATTTTTATAATTTTCAATACCTTTCTTCATTGCAATCTGCGCAGCTTCATCCTCAGAAACGCCGTACATTTTTGCAACAGCCTTGAGTAAATCGCGTTGGTCATCATCGAGAAATAAGGCGATCTCGTTATCTCCTAAGCCAACCTCATCGCTTTTTGTGTCGTAACCAAATAACAAATAATTTGGGTTTGCACCTATGAGGTTAGCTAACTCTATTAATAACTCTTTGCTTATCCTACCTGTAGTTACCCAACCATTTACAGCTTGAGCGGTTATTCCGAAAGTCCTCGCAATCTCGGCCTTAGTAAATGACGACTTTAAGATCGCCTCATTTATCCGCTTCCCTAATTCTTTACTCATACCACGTCTTTCATAAAGTATTTCTTTAATCATAAATTACTTGATATCTGTTTTCCATAAAGCTATGCTTTATAAAGTAATGATTTATAGGATCGAAAATGAACCCAAAAGATATTGCGAAGCATTTTGGTATATCAGAGCAGGCTGTATACCTCTGGTTTAGAACAAAGATACCCGCAAACAGAGTTATTGAACTTGAAAAGATTACAGGAACACCTCGATATGAGCTGCGTCCTGACATTTACCCACCTGAAGAATACAAAAGAGCCAGTTAATACGGAGATAAAGGCTATGTACGCAGACCCAAGAAAAATCAAAAAGAACGAAGTCAAAGTTCGTTTAGATGATGACGTTAATGACTTGCTTGAAGCGCTGGTAAAAAACACTGGCGGACAAAAAGCGGTAATTGTTCGTGACATTTTCATGCGTGGCCTAAAAGAGTCTGTTTCGTTTGGAAGCAAAGAGCGTACAGCAGCTTAAAACATTAACGAAGAACCCAAGGAGGGTTTATTCAAGACTTTTTAAGGCCCTCAATAATGACCGAAGAAAAAATAGAGCTCAGTAACGAAGAATTAGAACTACTACAAAAACATGCAGATGAGCTTGGCGTAAGTCTAGAGGAAGCAGCTCAACGAGCAATGCTTGAAGGTCTTGGATCTGTATTAACCGACATTTCCCCATCATCAATGGCTATGAGTAAGATTTTGAGGGACTCAAAAGTCCCTAATAAGTAGAGGAAAATTAAGCATGAGCAAAGTAGTTCAAGCTTGCCGATTTTTTAAAAGCGCAATGTCTTGCAATCGTTTGGCTTTCAATTCTATTCGCCTCTTCGCTTGCTTGGCTTCGAAATGCGAGTCCATCAAAAAGTATGCAATAGGAACTACGGGTAATAGGAGTGATATGAAATTCAATATCTCACTATCAACTTTCTTGACTTGTAAAAGCGCTGCAAATATTGCGACAGGCATACCAAGAAGGATGGGCCATTTTTTTAAAGCAGCTGCCGCAAAGTACTCATCATTACGCACTAGCCGAAAGTGTATGCGCCTAGCTGGCCCGTTAAATCTGCTCATCATGCTGATGATAATTGCTTTCGCTTCTGATAGTTCAATTTTCATGTTCGCGCTGGCTTCCTATTTAGTGCTGACAATCGCTGATTTAATTTTTGTATTTAACGCAACACGAGAGGGGTGCTAATGAAGCAGTTTACTTTAAAAGCGGGTGAGATAGTGAAGATTAATGGCATTCCAATCACCTTAGTTGAGGATGCTGTTTTCGAAACTCACGAAAGCAACATGAGTATTATTTTTCCAACT